>Ga0209588_1000012_pt1 | contig 141363 bp, 126 predicted proteins | sample Rivendell_Oct201_10_FD_188351 | JGI IMG/M metagenome (GOLD analysis project Ga0209588, IMG submission 188351) | Vadose zone soil microbial communities from the Eel River Critical Zone Observatory, Northern California, USA -... | ecosystem: Host-associated > Plants > Roots > Rhizosphere > Soil ...
CATTCCGATGCAGCGCTCGACCACCACCGAACCAATATTCCCCACGCCGATTACCCCGAGGGTTTTGTTGAAAAGCTCTCGGCCCTGAAACCGCTTCTTTTCCCACTGTCCCGCCTTCATGCTGGCGGTGGCCTGCGGGATGTGGCGAGCCAATGCGAGCATCATCGCGATCGCATGCTCGGCGACGGTGATAGTATTTCCACCCGGAGTGTTCATCACCACCACTCCCCGCCGGTTGGCTGCTTCGAGATCCACGTTGTCGACGCCAACGCCCGCTCGGCCGATCACCTTGAGGTTCTTGCCGGCTTCGATGATTTCGGCGGTCACCTTGGTCGCGCTGCGAACCGCCAGAGCGTGATATTGGAAGATTTCAGCCTTCAGCTCCGGCGGTTTGAGCCCGATCCTCACATCCACCGACAGATTTTTTTCCCGGCGGAGGATTTCGATGCTTTCGGGCGAGAGATCGTCGGCAACCAGGACTTTCATCGGTGTGAACTGTTTATGATGGGCCGAGGCCGCGGTGCAATCCTCTAGCAAATATCCTCGAATGCTGGGCGCTCTAGCGTTGGCAGCGGCGCTGCTCGGTAGGAACGCCGCAGGGTCGCTCCCACTATTGGAAATCCAGCCCGGGAGAGCCCGGCCCGGCGATGTGATCTTGATCCAGGTTCGAGGGGCGAGCTCACCTCCGACGGGAAAGCTGGGAACTCGTGAGCTCGCGTTCTTCCCTACCCATGGTGGCTTTTGGGCCTTGGCTCCGCTCGAGTTGGAGCAAGTCGCGGGTGATCTGGAGGTCCGCATCAATGCTGCTTCAGGCGGCGCTTCGGACGAAGAGATCGCGGGTACGATCACCGTGGTCGAGCCCAACTTCAATCGGCGCGAGTTGAGCGTGGCCAACCGCTACATCAATCCTTCCGCCAAGGAGCGACGTCGGCTTGCCCAGGACCAAGCAGCCTTCGAGCGCGCTTATGACCAGCCTGCGCAGCCGCCGATGTTCGCTCGGAATTTCCGCTGGCCGCGACAGAGTTCGGTGACCGCCCACTATGGGGACCTGAGGCTCTTCAACGGAGCGAAAGAGAGTCAACACTACGGAGTGGACCTCGATGGCCGAACCGGAGCTCCGGTCTTCGCCGCCAATGATGGCCAAGTTGTCCTCGCACGCCGCTGCTTCGCGTCTGGAAACTCAGTGCTGATTCACCACGGCGGGGGACTGTTCACCGCCTACTTCCACCTTTCTCAAATACGGGTATCGGTGGGACAGAAAGTTCATCAGGGCGAGCGGATCGGAGCGGTAGGCAAGACCGGACGCGTCACCGGTCCTCATCTGCATTGGGCGGCGAAGGTGGATAAGCTCTACGTCGATCCGGAGTCGCTGCTACGACTGAATTTCAAGTGAACGCGGCCTACCACTGCTGAGGCAGCGAAAGCGCAAGTCGAGCTTCGTCCGGTGACATCGGCTGGCGACCCACGTCGCGGGCCATCCTCACCGCCTTCTCGACCAATGGACCGTTGCCCTTGGCCATCTCGGTGCCGGCCGCGTCCAGGTAGAAGTTATCCTCTAGCCCTACTCGGATGTTTCCTCCCAGCACCAAGGCGGCCGCGAGTAAGTGCCACTGCACCCTCGAGATGCCAATCACCTCCCAGGTGTCCGACGCAGCGACCTGCCCGGCCATGTGAGCGAGCGTATCGGTCGTTGGGGGCGCGCCGCCCAAAACGCCGAGGATGAAGCTGTACTGCAAAGGACGTTTCAGGGCTCCCATCGCTAACAGTGGCTCGGCATTACTGACCTGTCCCAGGTCAAAGCACTCCAACTCGGGTTTCACGCCGCCCTCGCGCATCGCCTGAGCCGCTAGCAAGATGTCGGCAAACGGGTTCATGAATACAAAATCGAACACGAAGGCACGCCGCTTTTCCGAGTACTTCGCGTAGTTCATCGAGCCCATGTTCAACGCTGCGATCTCCGGGCGTGTCTTGCGCAGGTACTCGAGGCGGCCGTGCTTTTCCTGCTCGCTGGAAACGCCCATGTTGAACCCGCCGCTCGAAAAATTGATGATCACCGGGCAGCGCTTTTGAACCTCGTGCTTGATTTGCGAGTAAATCTCCGTCGACCAACTCTGCTCACCCGTCTGTGGTTCGCGCCCATGGATGTGCACGACCGCTGCACCCGCGTCGTAGGCGCGCTTGGCTTCGTCGGCGATCTCGACCGGCGAGTAAGGCAGGTAGGGACATTGGTCTCGGTTCGCAACCACTCCGGTGAGCGCGCAGGTGACAATCACTTTGTCCCGGTTTTTCACGTTATCCTCGAAGACCGCAGGTCTTCTGGGGTCTGCAGCTGCTGGCCGAGCGTGAGGACACCATTGAGAAAAGACTCAGACAGCTGGTGCCTGGCATGTTGCAGCGCCTCTTCGCTGTCCGGGTCGATAAATCCGAGTACAAAGGACGTGAGGCCCAGCTCGATCGAACCGAACAAGAAGGCCCCACAGAGGACCGGATCGAGCTCTGCTCTCATCTCGCCCTTCTCCTTCGCTTCCGCGAACATTCGTTGAGCAATTTGAATCACCTCGATAAACGCAGATTGTCGATTGACGCTGCCCACGGTTGGATTGCGGGCGATCTCCAGCAGAACCACCTTCACCGCACGCGGATCGATTCGGTAGGCCTCGAAGGCAACTGCGACGATCCGCCGCACCTTTTGGTCGATCGGCGCGTCGCTCTCCGCCACTTCCCGCACGCGAGCGACAAACCCTCCCCACCCCACCTCAAAGACGGACTGCAGCAGCGCTTCTTTGTCCTTGAAGTAGTGATACACCAGTCCATATGCGACGCCGGCCTCTCGCGCGATGTCTGCAATCCGGCATCCGTGGTAACCCTTGTCGGCGAAAACGGTGATTGCCGCCCGGAGGATTTTTTTGTACCGCTCCCCCTCGGCCGGGCTCTCTGCGAACCCTTTTCGGCGTCGACCCACGGCTTTCCTTCCGCCCACCTGCGGGCGAAAGGACACTAAGGGCGGCTAACAGTGGGGGTCAAGCAAGCATGTGGTGGGGACGAGCCTGCCGGCGCTTAACCGCCTAGCGGGAAGCACCGTTGAACATCGCGCGAGCCACGCCCAGCAGTTTGTCGACATCGTGCGAGGTGAGCGAACGCGCGCGACAAAAATCCGAAAGCGGGCGCATCACCTCGGCGGCGTCGGTATTTCGCGAATCGGCGCCAGCGAAAAGCTCGGCCAAGCTGACTCCCAACGCCTCGGCCAGCGCAGCCAATGTTTCCACGTGGGCCACGCGCTCACCACGTTCGATCATCGAGAGGAAGGAGACGCTGATTCTCGCGCGTTCTGCCAAATCCTCCTGCGTCCAACGTTCAGGTCTTTGAGTTCTCAATTCGCGGATTCGTTGACCCAATCGTTTTCCGATGTCTGACACGTTACCTCTTAGATGATTTTGGGCAGGACTGGTTCCGAGCGTGATAATCCCTAGCAAAAAAAGTTTCCGTCGCAAGACACCGGGAGTGAAGTCACTCGCTCGTACGCGACCTCACGCTCGTTCGACGACGCTGGATTGAACATGCCTTTTTATCCGCCTATTCCAAACGAGCCAAAGCGGAAAACCACCAACGAGAAGGTAAAGTCTGTTTGTGGAAAACCGCCGCCGCGCAAGGGTCCCAGGCGCACACCTACTTCAACGCGCCAGCAATCGCATGACGGAGAATAAGAAATCGCGGCCGTCTGCTGTTCAAGCGACCACCGCGGCCGGCCATCACTACGGAACTGCACTGGCTTCTCCAATGCCGCGTATCGAATACCGAGCCCGAAGCCTAGGCGAATGCCGAATCCCGCAACCAGCTGTTGCGCCCGGTTCAACCCGAGGTTCATGGAGTCGTTGGCTTGTTCCGCTTGAACGAGAACCCCCGGCAGTGGAGCGCCCACCAAAGCGTCCACTCCGCGCCGAAAGCGCTCCGGCCCATCAAGCGTCAGGTTGTCATATCCGCCATACAAGCTGATCCACGGGGCCGGATAGAGGTTCAGGTAGGCGGCAAGCTGAGTGAGCCGGTTCCCGGGAATATCGTATCGCATCAGTGCAGAAGCGTTGATGATTCCGTAGATGAACACGGATCTCGCAAAGGAATCACCGGCTCGACTTCCCCGGAGGTCCAGATCTTGTCCCAGGTCAAAGCGAAGCAGCTCGCTGGTGACCTGGCCCTTTCGCAATGCGAACCTTTGACTGACTTGAGCGATCGCCTGGAAGACGCCTTGATGAGGAACGGCAACGTCCACTTCATCGTACGGAATCGGCCACGCATGCCCAAAGACCGGCGGGACGTAGCGGATCTCGAACGATGGAGTAATCGCGTGACGAAGCATTCCATCCTTGAAGGTGAACGCTCGGGCAAGCTCGGTTTCGGTGATCACGCCAATCATCGGGTAGCCTCGGTGAAATACCTTGCCGGTAACCTCGCCGACGTAGATGTCATCGCGGTAGCTGAGATACGGCGTAAACCGCGCGAATCGACCGGCGGCAAAACCGGCGCTGATCCGAGGGCGAAAATCGATTCTGTCTCGAGCCTCGCGTTCTCCCTGAAGAACGCCTTGGTCCGGCTGAAAAAGGTTGAAGGAGGTCAATCCATGTAGCGGTGCGATTCGCGAATACTCGAGACGCAGACCGGCGACTGCCGGACCAAAGACTGGACGCTCCGGGATATCGTAGGTGATCGCGGGCAGTCGCTGGAGCGTATTGGGGCCGGGCTCCAATGTTCCATTCGCGGCGTGGTCGTCTCCAAACAGGCGATAGCCGAAGCGCAAGTCCTGTCGCAGCGCCACGTCGAGGCCCGCGTAGCTATCGGAATCGCGATGAAAGACAACGGCGGTCGAGCGCAGGTATCCCTCTGAGCGCGCGATAATATCGGCCTGCAAATCTCTGATGTAATTGCCATCCGAGACTACAAACCCGTCGATCCGGTCCGACCATCCGGCTCCCAGCTCCTGGGCGTGTTGCAGGCCAGCGTCCCACCGGAGCCCCCGAGGCCGCCGCGGTACCAGCACCTGCTGCGTGTCTGGATCGACAAGTTCCAGCAATTGGCCGGGGTTGACCGCGTCGCGAAGCGGCTTGCGATCATCGATCAATCCGAAGGAAGCGCGGCCACTCGTCTGGGCAGTCGGTAGGTAGCGAAATTCTGTCTGCAGCCTTGGGCCCTTGATCCCGGGCAAAGGAGGTTGGTGGGTGATCTTGTCCTTGGTGTTATTGCCGAAATAGTAACCGGGGGTGAGCGTCATGTCGTAGCTGTCGCCCAAGGTGATGAACACCGGGAGGTCAATCGAAAACCCGTTGAGGGTGGTGATCGTCGGGTGAATCGGCAGCAGGCCGGTGCTGCGATCGTTCAGCGGCAACGAAATCCAGGGCAGCGCGAAGATCGGGACGGAGTGCACGTAGATGATCGGCAGCAGGAGATTCGCACGCTCGCCCTCGGTCAGATCCGCGTGAATGGAATCGATCCGCCAGCTCGGGTGAGCAGGGTCGCAGTCGCACGGAGTAAACGAAAGATGGTCGACCAAGAAGTGGTGGTCGTCGACCCGCTTGACCCGTTGACCAGTGAGCGCCAAGGCTGTCTGACCTACCTTCATCAGTTCCTCCGGGGTCTTCAAGGTCAGCAGGCGCTCCGGAGGAACACCGCGCTTCTGAAGCAGCAGTCCGCGCTCAACCGTCGCCTGGTCCGAGGACAAGTCCACTTCGATCCGCTCGCCGAAGGCGGCGGTTAATCCGCGAACCATCATCACGTTTCCGACCGCCGTAGCGTGTTGATTCACCTGATCATAGATGACCTCGTCAGCCCAGAGCGTTACGCCTCGGGCGCGAAGCGCGGCGTGCCCACGCGCCACCACCACCTTGGTGACCGTGTTGTAGATCTGCTCATCGGAAATCAGCTCGCCCTGGCGCGCTTGCGGAGCGGAGATCAACTGCCCGATCACAGCGGGGAGGACAAAGGCGGTAGTGGCAATCACTGCACGCGCCCGTTGAGCTCCACCAGGGAAACTCCTGCGGACGGTTCCGGCCAGTCAGCCGTCCGTGTACCTGCGATACCTTTTAGCGCGTTTTAGGGATGGGCGGGTGGACCAAAATCGAGGACGACCTCGTTGCCCTCTTGCTTGGCTCGATAGGGAACGGAGTCCTTCAGTCGAATTTGCACGCGCACTTTTTCGGCAGCAGCTTGATTGGGCTCCACCATCGCCACGGCGGAATCGAACTGCGAGGTATCCAGTGGCCGGGTGTTGTTGCGCAATGCGATTCGCGTGTTTTCAAGCTCGAGAATGATGGTCTTGTCCTTCCCTTCGGCCACCGAATACTGAACCGGCCCATTGGTCCTCACGAAGACTCTGGAGCCTGAGGGCTCATGGGTAAAGCCCACAAAGGTCAGCAAACTGTGAGCCTTGGCAGATGGGCGGTGCCTGATTTGCGGTGCCGGGTCTGCATCTGATTGAGCGGATGAGGCTTTGGCGACCTTCACCCCGACCTGGCGCTGGTTTTCAGCATTGGCCCGTTCGTGCTCGAGCCGCTTGGCCAGCAATGTGGCCTCCTGTTTGCTTTGCTTTTCGGCGGCGGCCTGTCGGCGGCGCTCCTCTTCCGCCTTGGCCCGCTCCTGAGCCTCGATCTGCTTCGCGAGCCGCGCCTCCTCCAATTTCTTCTGCTTCTCCGCTGCCTCCTGCTTCCGTCGCTCCCCCTCGGCGTTCGCTTGTTCACGCTGCAGCTCTTTCGCGAGCCGGGCCTCCTCCTGCTTCTTCTGTTTCTCTTCCGCCGCTTGCCGCAGCCGCTCTTCCTTGGCCTTCGCTTCGGCGATGCGCGCTTCGTTTTCGAGCCGCTTCTTTTCTTCGACTTCCGCGAGACGCTTTTGGCGCGCCTCCTCCTCCTCCGCTTTCAGCTCGGCAGCGCGCTTGGCTTCTTCCTGCTCGCGCTGGAGTTTTTCGAGCTCGGCCTGCTTATTCACCCGGGCAACCTCCGGTTTTGCCGGCTCGGGCGTCTGCGTAACCGCGGGAACGCCTTCCTTCGGCCTTTCGGGTGCTTTGACGGTTCGGTCAGCTCCGCTTGCAAGGGCAACCGTCGCCGGATTTCCGGATCGTTCTGCAGCAGCTCGAGGCGAAGCGGCGGGCTTTTCCGCCTCGGCTACCGCGGGGCTTCCCTCTCCGAGAATCTTGACCAGCAGGCTGTTCTCTCCGAGGTTCGCGATGTCCGTCTCGACGTTTCGCTCGAAGCCGATGATCACCCTGGCGATCGCAGACGCTCCGGAGCCATAGCCAGCGGTTTTGATCGCGCGGATCGTCCCGTTCTGCACCCGAATTTCCTCTGGGACGTGGGAAAAAACGGCTTCCGAGATGTCCACCACCAACCGCGGGGGATCCGTCATCGTGAAGGTGGTGAAGTTGGGTTTACGGTTTCCCGCGATCTCCACCGCCGTGCCCCGGACCTCCACTTTGGAGATGACGTTCACATCGGTTGCGTCGCCAGCCAGAGCTTCCAATCCAGGCGCAAGGATCAGAAGACCACTCCACCAGAGCCTGATCAGGGTCCGCACGGCCGAGATGGTACCATGCCCGGCGGGGCCACCCAGTTTTCACTCAACCGAACCCATGCGTCACGAATGGCGCCGATGTGGGATCTTCTCGCATCCATCCTCATTGGGGCGCCGAAGCAGTGCGATGCGTTCTCGCGTACTCCACTAGATTCTTGATGTCGTAGCAGATCTGCCGAATGTCGTGGCCCATCGTCAGCTCGATGTGACTGTTGCCCTTGACGGGTCTCCACAGAAGGTACTCGCTCTGCGCAGCGCGATAGACGCTCCGAGTCGAAGCCACCGATGCCAACGGATCGAGATCTCCAAAGATGATCGCCATCGGAATCTTGATGTTGGGAAAGCTCTTCTTGAAGTCGTAATCGGTCCGGTAACTACGCAGCTCGTCGCGGCGAATCCATTTCGCGAACTGCTCGAGAACCTTGCGCGGCTCCCGCTCCCCACCCCAGCGCATCAACCATCGGATGTCTTCCACGCTCACCCTCGAGGGGTTGGTCAGCTTGTTCACCCGCGAGTTGAGCTTTTCGTAAATCGGTTGTTTCTGCGCTCGCCCCAAGAGCCTCTCGGCCCACTTGAGCCAGGTATCCACTGGGACATACTGGTACGCTAAGGGCCCATCGCGTGAGTCCCGGGCGGCGGTCTTTGCCTGCTGACTGAAGCCGGAGACCGCCTTGCGTAACAGCGAAAGCCCCGCTCGGGAGATTCGACGCTGGAGGTTGATCGAAGCGAATGCGACGTCCACGCCTGCGGATAACACGGGCGCCGTATAGGCAATCGCTCGCAACAGCGGAAATCCGCGTCCCAGGTCCGCCGCTGAACCGATCGTGATCAGACCCTCGAAGTCATCGTGCAGCCCGGCGTAGCCGTATCCGAGCATCCCGCCCATCGAGTGGCCGCAGAAAAAAATCTTGTCGCGCCCGGTCGTCCTCTTGACCGCGGCCACTCCCGCGGGAAGGTCATCGAGGAAATAGCTGTCGATGTCCCACCTGTAGTCGATGTCCGCTGGCAACCGGATCCCCAAACGCTGTGATCGCTCGCGCTGGTGAGCGATCGAGCTCTTTCCATGGCCGCGCAATTCCAGGATGTGGATGTCCATGCCAAAGAAAAGCAGATTCTTGACGAACTCGCCCGAAGTCCACGCATGGCGATTCTGGGAGAAGCCATGGAGCAACAGCAGCGGCTCACCCAGCAAGGGTTGGTTGAAGCGCTGAGGGGTGGGCTGGTAGCGCGTGACGGTCAGCTCCCAGCCATCCTGGGTTTCCACCGGATAGGTGGTCTTTGCATAGAGTGAGTGGAACTCGATTTCGTCTACCCGGGGCGCCGTCGGCGAGTCTGGCGGCTGCATCGCTGGCATCGACATCACCTAGAACTTAAAGGTTGATGGCGCAGTGCGCCATCACGCGCCCGTGGCATCCAAGATCGGCCCTAAAATCGGCTGGTTACGTCGCTGCTCCAGGAGGTCCCTGACGCTGCCGACCAGGTAGAGGGAGCCCGCGCAAAGGATGATGTCTGCTCGGCCAGCGCGACGTTCAACTGCCGCCAATGCCTCGGCCGGAGAAGACGAAATCTCGCATTGCGAGCAGAGCTGCTTCGCCTCCGAAAGATACTCCCATGGCTGCAAAGAGCGAGGGCTTGGGACGGCCACCAGTTGCACGGACGCGCAGAGTGGAAACAGACGAGAGATCATCGCTCGCCATTGCTTGTCGCGAAGGACGCCGAACACCAGGTGGATTCGGCGGTGCGGAACGAGCTCTTCCAGCGCGGCCACCAGTGCGTCGATTCCGGCCGGGTTGTGCGCTCCGTCGAGAATCAACGCGGGCTCGGAACCCAGCTGCTCGAGCCTTCCAGGCCATCGAGGGTCGCGAAGGCCAGGTCGAAGCTGCTCTGGCGATACGCGAAACCCGCGCTCGCGCAGAAGTTCGAGGCACGCCAACGCCACCGCCGCGTTTTGCCACTGATGCCGGCCTTTCAAGCCGAGGACGATGCGCGAAAGCGAGGCATGGATGCCGCGGTAGACGAGCGCACCGCCGGGCTCCTGCCCCAAGTCGAAATCTCGGCCCTCCTGATACAGCGGGGCAGCGAGCTGCTGCGCTCGATCCGCCACCACCCTAAAGGCCTCCGGCGGTTGGCGACTGACGATGACCGGAATATTCGGCTTGAGGATGCCCGCCTTTTCATGCGCGATTTCCTCAAGCGTGTTGCCAAGGTAGTCCAAGTGGTCGAATGAGATCGGCGTGATTGCGGTCACCGCAGGCCGGGTGGCGGTGGTGGCATCCAGCCGTCCACCGAGGCCGGTCTCCAGGACGCCAACTTGGACCCGCTCTCGAGCGAAATGCCACAGCGCTACCAACGTTCCCAGCTCAAAGTAGGTCAATGGAGGCGGGTCCGCGCCAATTTCGGGATAGCGCTCGGCAACCTCGAGCACCCTTTGCCCCAGCAATTCGTCCGAAATCTCCCGCCCATTGATGCGATAGCGCTCGTTCACCCGCACCAGGTGCGGCGAGGTATAGAGGCCTACCCGGTAATCGGCGGCAGCCAGGCAACTGGCAATGAAAGCGCAGGTGGAGCCTTTGCCGTTCGTCCCCGCCACTTGGACGATGGTGAAGTTCCGCTCCGGATGCCCTAGAAATTCGAGCGCGCGATCGATTCGTTCGAGTCCCAATCGGATCTGGGAAGGCGAAAAGGTTGAGAGGAACTCGAGGCCCTGTTCGGGAGTCTGGGGCAACGCCATCTCAACCTATCCCATCAGCCCGAGAAGCTGTCCAAGCTTGGCCCGCAGCTCCTTGCGCGGGACGATCGCATCGATCATCCCATGCTCGAGGAGAAACTCCGCGCGCTGAAAGCCCTCGGGAAGCTTCTGCCGAATGGTCTGCTCGATCACCCTTGGGCCGGCAAATCCAATCAGCGCTTTCGGCTCCGCCAAGATGACATCTCCCAACCACGCAAACGAGGCAGCGACTCCCCCAGTCGTCGGGTGGAGCATGACCGAGATGTAGGGCCGAGCTCGGCGACGAAAACGCGCCAATGCCGCCGAGGTCTTGGCCATCTGCATCAACGAGAAAATGCCTTCCTGCATCCGAGCTCCGCCTGAAGCGGAGAAAATCAGCGCCGCACAATTCTTCTCGTAGCCTCGCTCGAACACCCGGGCGACCTTTTCACCCACCACCGAGCCCATCGAACCACCCATGAACTCGAATGCAAAGCAACCGACCGAAACGGTGTGGCCCTCCAGCTCTCCCATCCCGGAAATGAAGGCGTCCGGCAGCTGGAGCGTTTTCCGCGTGGATCGCAGGCGGTCCCTGTACTTCTTGGAATCGACGAAATTTAGCGGGTCCTGCGGTTCCAAATGGGAATCCAACTCGCGGAAGCTGTGCGGATCCACCACCGCCTCGAGGCGAACTCGGGCCGGCCATGGCAAGTGGAATCCGCAGTTGGTGCACACATTGAGGTTCTTCTCCACGTCCTGCCGATAGATGATTTCGTTGCAGTCCTCGCACTTGACCCAGAGACCCTGCATCCGCGATGGCTGCTTGTCTTCCGCCTCGTGGTCGGGGGTCGAGAGGCGCGGTCTTTTTGAAAACCAGCTCATTGAAGCGCCAAGGGCCTAGTGCGCCGCCAGCATCCAGTCAACGTCGATTGGACCTAGAAGTCGAAACGATCCCCTAGCTTCAATATCTCCACCGGTAAGCCAGCGATCTCCTGTTCGAGCTCGCTCAGGTAGGCCGGCTTGAGATGGTAGAGAAATACCGATGTCCCATTCTGCTTGAACTTGGCCAGCTCGGTGCGAAGGGTTTGCGGGGTCAGATGGCCGGAGATATCGGCCAATTCCTGCAGCTGGTTGGGAAAGCTGGTCTCCAGCAACAACGCCTTGAGGTTGGGGGTGCCATTGACAATCTTCCACAGGGCCTGGGTCGGGCCGGTATCGCCGCTGATTGCAAACGAGCTTCGCTCGTCGGAAATGACAAAGCCGCAGGATTCGACCGGATGGCATACCGAAATCGACCGGATTTTATACTTTCCGATTCGGAAGCTGCTCCCCGCGCGAAATGGCTTGAAGCGAATCACCGGATTGCGTGCGTTCGGGATGCGAGTGAAGTCCGGCCACAGCGAGTCGTTGAACATATTGGCTCGCAGGATCCGAGCGCACTCTTGCGAGGCATGGACAGTCACCGGACGGCTGCGTCGGCCGACCATCAAATCCGCGAGCAGGGGCAGGTCTTTGACGTGATCGAAATGACTGTGGGAGAGCAGAATGTCGTCAAGCTTCGAAAGCTGCTCGAGCGAGAGGGACGCGGTCAGCGCTCCCGCGTCAAACGCGAAGCAGTCGTCGATCAGAAAGCAAGTGGTCCGATAATTGGGCAGCTCGCCACCGTAGCAACCCAAGATTTGCACTCGCACTCAGAGATCCCCGAACTTCCATTTCATTTCGAGATACTTCAGATAATCCTGCAGCCGTGCCGTGTCTCGCACCGTTATCCGATCCGCACGCCGCTCGACCAGCCCCGCCCGTTCCAGATGGCTCAAGATCCAGCGAATACCGGCTTCACCGACTCCGATATGGGTAGGTTGTTCTCGCGCGGAGAAGGTGATTTCAACACCCTCCTCGGTCGGCCGCCCGTGGCTTTGGCAGACCTGCAGCAGCCGATGGACCACCCGGCGGTGCGGATCCATCAGCAGAAGATTCTCGATCTGCTCGGATGCATCACTGAGCCGTTCCGCCAAGCGCTTGATCATCCGAAGCGCGATCTCGGAGTTGCCACGAATCATCCCCTCGAAAGTCTTGGGATCGATCACCAAGAGCTTGGAATCCTCGGTCACTACCGCCGTCGCGCTGCGTGGCTTATTCGAGATGATCGCCATCTCGCCGAAGAATTCCCCGGGACCCAGAACTGCCAGCCTGGTCTCTAGTTCACCCACCTTCTTGATGATCTCCACCCGGCCCGACTGAAGCACGAAAACCTGTTTGCCAGGCTCTCCGTCAATGAAGACCACGGTCCCCTTCGGGTACTCTTGGCCATATCGCTGGAAAAGGGCTTCCTCGGCGCTCATCTCGGTACGATCCCGTGGCGGGTTGCCCCGCACTCCGTGCGGTAATCAAGCCAGCGTAGCATTGTCACGACGCAACCGAGAAACCCCGACGAGTTCGCCAATTCAACCACTCTCACGCACTGGGTCGAAGCCCTCGCCGCAGCCCTCGGAGCTGCCCGAGATAGCGCAAGGACAAGGAATCGCCGGGCCACGCTCGCAGCACCTGCTGAAAAGCCCGCTCCGCCACCTCCAGCTCTTCGCTGGCGAGGGCGTCGACGCCCCGCTCGAAATCTTCGATCGCCGTGCGATCGGTTGCGGAGGGCATACCCAGACTACGAAGCTCGTAGATCGGTACCGGCACCTGCTTTCCGCGCACCTGTGCACGACCGAGCTTACGGGCCGTTACCTGGCTCCGGACCGAGTGATAGGTCGATTCAGAGATCAAAATGCTGGTCTGATAGTCCTTATTGAGACCCTCCAACCGAGACGCAAGGTTCACCGCATCTCCCATCACCGTGTAATTGAAGCGGAGGTCGGACCCCATGTTGCCGACGATCATTGGCCCGGTGTTGATTCCCACCCCAATCTCGAGCTCGGGCAGACCCTGAGCCGCCCAGAGGCCTTTGAGCTCGCCAACCTTCTGGACGAACCGGACTGCCGCGCGGCAGGCGTGAAGGGCATGATCCGGCTGCTCCAGGGGGGCTCCCCAGAAAGCCATCAGCGCATCTCCGATGTACTTGTCGAGCGTCCCGCCCTCCTCAAACACGATTTGGGTCATCGGAGTCAGATAAGAATTGATCAACCGGACCAGGCTTTCCGGGCCGATCCGCTCAGAGAGCGCGGTAAAACCTCGGATGTCGGAGAAGAGGACCGTCATCTCCCTTCTTTCACCACCGAGCCGGAGGCGCTCTGGATGCTGAAGCATCTGATCCATTACTTCCTCGTTCAGATAGTGCCGAAAGGCGCTGCGCAATTGACCCTTCTCCCGTTCCACTGAAAAGTAGCTCAGAAACAGAATCGCGAACGACGAGAAGAAGACGCTGGTCAGCGGAATCACGGTGGCTAATTTTAGGCCCCGAACGAAGAACCACTGGTCGATCACCAACCAGGCTGCGGCGGTGAGCAGAGCGATCACGAGCTTCAAGGCATGGCGGGCGCGCGGCAGCACCCTGGCAAATGTGAAGGCCACGATTGCAATGAACGCAACCTCGATCAGCCGCAGCCACGCGGGCCTGGTCATGAACCGCTGCGAAAGAATATTGGAGAGGAACGAGGCTCGAACGTACAGCCCGGCCTCCATCTCGGAAAACGGGGTGACGCGCTGGTCGTACTCCCCGACCAACGTCACCCCAAGCAAAACCACCTTGCCGGCCAGCTTGGCCGGATTGAATTTGCCATCGATCAGATCTGAAACGCTGACGTAGGGCAAGGCCGCTCCCCTGCCGACGTAATTGATCAGCGAGAAGGGTTCCGAGGTCTCGAGTGGAATCGGAATCGAAGGGCCACTCTTTGGCCGAAGTCGCGCTGCCACCAGCCGGCGCAAGTCGGAATCGTAAACAGGCTCGATCGTTGCGTCGAAGTACGCCGCCGCCGTCGCCACCTCGAGTGCGGGAATCAAACCGACCGGGCGCTCAAGTTTGGTGAAGACCGGAACTCGGCGTAGCACCCCATCTGGGTCTGGAACGGTGTTGAGATGGCCGATCCGGTTGGTGGCGGCGGCGAGGACGGGCAGAGGCGTTTGGGCCGAGTAGTTTTTCCAACTCGGGATCGTCTCAATCGGCGCGGTAAAGACCGAGCCGGCGATCCGCCCATACAGTTGAGTGAAGACGTGCGGGGCCAGCAGCGCGCTCTGTTCTTCGATCTTGTCTCGAAACTGGGCGAGCTCGCTGCGAGGGTATGCCACGACGCCCTGCACCACTTCGGGCATCTGTTTGAGGGTCATCGCCAACTGCTGATCAGCGGATTCCGACGCGCGCTGTCGCAGAATGTCGCGGTAGCTCCGCAGCTCGGGCAGGGCCCGCTGGCCGAGAGTGCGGTCGAGCATTTGCAAGGATTCGCCGTACGCCGCAGCGGCCTCGTTCCGGTCTTCATCTGTGAAAATCACATCCACACCGATTGCGCGCACCCCTGCCTGATGGAGCTGACTCAGCGCTTGGGCGATCAGCGATCGGGACCAGGGCCAGCGGCCGTATCGCTGTGCTCCGCGCTCATCTACCGTGGCAAGGATCAGATCCGGATGCGGGGGAAGCGGTCCTCGTACACGAAACTGGAGATCGGTCGCCCGGCCCTCCAGCGCGTGAATTCCGCGAAGAAGATATGCGCCACCGATTACAGGGGTGCCGTCTGCCCAGAGATGGAAGGCAATGAAACAGGCACTGGTCAGCAGGGCCAACGCTTCGAAGCGCAGCCGCTGCACCAGGTTATAGAGGCGCTGGCTCAGTCACTCCCATCGTATGCGGAAAAAGCCACCACACCGAAAGGCCATCCATGACAATCGCGAAACTTGCCGGTAGAAGACGCTGGTGGGCCTGACCTACAGGGAATCGGGGGTGGACACCGCCGCAGGCGACGCCTTGGTGGAACGGATCAAGCCGCTCGGCGCGAGAACCAGTCGGCCGGAGGTGGTGTCGGGCATTGGCGGATTTGGTGGCTTGTTCGAGGTGCCGAAAAAGTACAAAGACCCAATCCTGGTTTCTGGGACCGACGGGGTTGGGACCAAGCTTCGGATCGCCTTTGAGACCGGGCGGCACTCGACCGTGGGAATCGACCTGGTGGCGATGTCGGTGAACGACGTACTTACCAGTGGAGCGGAACCGCTCTTTTTTCTCGACTATTTCTCCACCTCCAAGCTGGACATCGCCCAGGCGGAGAGCGTCATCTCAGGGATCGCACGCGGATGCGAGCAAGCCGGATGCACGCTGCTGGGAGGAGAAACGGCGGAGCTGCCTGGCTTTTATGCACCCGGGGAATACGACTTGGCTGGATTCTGCGTTGGCGTGGTGGAGCGGGCTCAAATCATCGACGGTCGCTCCATCCAACCAGGTGATGCGGTGATCGGCTTGGCATCCAACGGCCTTCATTCCAACGGATTCTCGCTCGCCCGCAAGGTGCTGCTCGAGCAGAAGGGTTTCAAAATGTCGGCCGTCCCCGCGGGCCTCGGAAGGTCGTTGGGTGACGAGCTGCTGGAGCCCACCCGGATCTACGTCCGGGATGTCCTCGCTCTGAAAGAGCGGGTGGAGATCAAGGGCTTGGCCCACATCACGGGCGGTGGCATTCCGGGCAACCTGCCGCGTGGTCTGCCGAACGGCACCTGCGCCGTTCTTTCGGAACGTAACTGGAAGCGTCCCCCGATCTTTGATCTGATTGCATCCGGAGGAGAGATCCAGAGTGACGAAATGTACGCCACCTTCAACATGGGTCTGGGAATGATCGCGGTGGTTTCCAAGTCCGATGCGGCGGCAGCGATTCGACTGCTCAGGGATCGCGAAACGGCCGCCTGGGAAGTTGGACACATTGAAAGGAGCACGCGCGAGCCCTGCGCGATCATCGAGCCGTGAATCCCAAGCTGCGGGTCGCCGTGCTGGTATCTGGTCATGGCAGCAACCTTCAGGCGCTGATCGATGCCTCCGCGAGCCCCGAATATCCAGCGCAAATCGCGCTCGTCATCTCCAACGTGCCGACCGCGTACGCGCTCGAGCGCGCGCGAGCTGCTGGGTTGCCGACCAAGGTGATCGACCACCGCGCTTTTCAGGTCCGGGAAGACTTCGAGCAGGCCCTTTTGGATGGGCTCACGGAGCACCGCGCGGAGCTGGTCTGTCTTGCGGGATTCATGCGCATCCTGAGCCCTGGCTTCCTTAGAATGTTCCGGGGGCAGATCCTGAACATTCACCCGTCGCTGTTACCCGCCTTCCCGGGCCTCCATGCTCCAAAGCAGGCTCTGATCCATGGTGTGAAGATCACCGGATGCACCGTCCACTTCGTTGACGAGGCCACGGACAATGGACCCATTCTGGTGCAGGCGGCGGTTCCGGTCTTGCCCGGCGACACCGAAGAAAGCCTCGCCGCTCGGATTCAAGTCGAGGAGCATCGTATCTATCCGATGGCGGTTCGGTGGGTCGCAACTCAGTTGGTAGTCAGAGAGGATCGGCGCACCAGGGTGGATGCCAAGCCGGCGATCTTCGGGCTATCGCTGCTCAATCCGGGTTCCTGACGCATGCCGACCGTGCCACCTCGACCGAAGATCGCCCTCGGCCCCTCAAGGCACGTGTACGACGTGATTGTGGTTGGAGGTCAACTGGGGGGCGCGCTTGCCGCGCCGCTGCTTGCAAAGAGAGGTTATCGCGTCCTGCTGGTCGAACATGATGGGCTGGGTCCTGGTTACGAGCACGAAGGATTTCTTTTGCCCTATGCGCCGTTCGTGGCGCCCCAACTTCGCACCATGCCGCTTGTGGAAGAGGCGTTTGCCGAGCTGGGCCTCAACACCACGGTTCAGCGCTCGCTCAAGCCCAACGTTCCAGACCTACAACTGGTTCTTCCTCAGCATCGCTTGGACCTTCCGCACGCCGAATCCAGGCGGTTGGAGGAATTAACCCGCGAATTTGGAGAGTCCGGCGCGCAAGTAAACTCATTGCTCTCACTCGCCAGCGCGCAACACGAGAAAAGCGACCCATTCCTCAGGGCAAACCCTGAGCTGCCCCCCGACGGATTGATGCAATCCTGGCGGCTCAAGAAGTTGATCGAGCGTCACCCCGAGCTCGAGGCTCCGCTTGCCTTGACCGGCACGGCGCCGCCGATTCCACTGTTGCTCGCGCTTCTTCCGTTCGTGACTTATCTCGCGAAGCCGAACGGCGCACTTCCGGCCACGCGCACCCTTTCCCAGATTCTTCACTCCTCGACCCGTTACCCAGGCGGCCGCGACGGATTGCGGGAGCTCCTCTACCGCCGGCTGAGCGACCTTGGCGGAGATCTCCTTTGGAGAGAGAGCGCTGAAAGTTCGATCGTCGAGGCCCTTTCGTTCGAAGGCGGACGAGTCCTTGGACTCAAGGTCGCTGAATCCGAAAACGTCTACCGTTGCAGTTGTCTAATCGGCTCAACGGATTCGGGGGCATTGCGCCGGCTGATTCCCGAGAAAAAGAAACAACGACAGTTGGTTGGCCTACTGGACCTGCCTTCGGTTAGGAAATTTCTGTTCAGCGTCAACTGGGTCCTGAGAGTCGATGCCCTTCCGCGCGGAATGGGAGATCTGCTGCTGATGGACACCCAGGAGGCCGATCTGGGACCGATGCTGGTGCAGGTCTTCGGAACCCGTCGGGTTGGAGCCAAGAATGAGGACGAAAGCCTACGGACGATTTGCGCGGCGGCGTTCGTTCCAGCCAGTGCACGGGACATCGGGGACCCTCACTTGCAGAAGCTGGCCGACCGGATCAGCAGGCATCTCACCACCTTGATTCCCTTTGCGGATCAGCATCGAATCCTCGTTTCAATTCCCTACCTGCATCCGGGCGAGGTTCGGGGGGCGCGGTTACTGCCTCATCCGTTGATATCGGTGGAGTCCGAAAGTGTTCTGGGAATTACCGGTGTACCGCAGATAACTCCGGTGAAGAACCTCTTCCTCGCCAACCGCGAGGTGCTTCCAGGATTGGGCCTGGAGGGGGAATTTCTCGCCGGCATTCGAGCTGCGCGCCTCGTCCAGGACATGTTGAAGAAGCGCGATCCGCTCAAACGTTAGCCGGAACCGTGCTTCAAGCGGCTTGGACCCGCGGTTTGGGACGCGCGTGTAGACTGTGCCGTTTGTCATCGCGCCAGATTTCCAGCTCGACCTCATCGGCACTGGAGAGAACCATCACCCTTTGCAGATCGTCGACGGTGCCTAGTGGCTTACCATTCGCAGTCAGCAGCAGATCGCCTCCGCGAAGGCCGGCAACCGAGGCCGGAGTGGAAAGCTCGACCGAGACAATTCGAATTGCCCGGGGCTGACCCGTGTTCCGGACCAGCTCCGCTGCCAGCTCCTCCCCCTTGGCTGCAATCCCCAGAAAAGGTCTCCGGACCTCGCCGGAACGGATTAGCACCGCAGCCACCCAGTTGGCGGTGGATGCTGGAATCGCGAAGCCGATCCCCTGGGCCCATGGAATGATCGCGGTGTTGATCCCCAACACCTCACCTTCGGTGTTCAACAGCGGGCCTCCGGAATTGCCTGGATTGATCGCGGCATCGGTCTGAATCAGTCCCTCGAGAATTCCGCCCCGGGCGCCAGGCAGCGTTCGATCGAGGGCGCTGATCACCCCGAGGCTAACTGAGCGCTCGAAACGAAACGGGTTTCCAATCGCCAGCACCAGCTGTCCCACGTTCAAGGACTCAAAGCCGGCAAGCGGTAGAGTCGTGACGCTGCCGCCGTCGATTCGGATTACTGCCAGGTCCGAATGCTCATCCCCTCCGACGCGCTCGGCCTTGACCGCTGAACCCTCGGAGAGTCGCACGCGCAAAGACCGAGCCCTACCCACCACATGCGCATTGGTCAGCACATACCCATCTGGGGACAGAATTAGTCCTGAACCCTGTCCTTGGGCGTGCTCGATTCCCACCACCGCGGGTGCTGCTTTGGCCACCAGCGATTCCAACTCGCGCGACAACTGACTGAGCAAGCCCATCGTAAGTACCTCGTCTTTAGCTACGGGCGCGCACCCACGGTGACTTGCTGCTGCTGAATCCGCCCGGCTCGAAAGAGTTTGACGGGCGCCTCGGATCCGATCTTCTCCCCGTCCAATTGTTCCGTCAGCTCCTCCACCGAGCTCAGGGACTGACCACCAAAAGCGAGGAGAACATCGCCGAGTATTAATCCCGCTTTGTCTGCCGGCCCCTCGGGCTGAAGGGAGATGATCATCAGTCCCGTCGACTGCCCGGCTTGCTGCGAGAGTTTCTCCGGAAGGTTGATCGGGAATGCTCCGATCCCCAGGAAACCCCGGCGAATCCGTCCTTCTGCCACCAGCGTATCCACCACCTTGCGAATGGTGGCAGTGGGAATCGCCAACGCGTGCCTAGGAAGCAACCAGGAGGTATTCATGCCCAGGACGCTGCCTTGCGTGTCCACCAGCATGCTCCCGGAAAAGCCTGGTGGCAGAGAGAGGTCGGTTTGCAAATAGCGATCAACTCTGCCTCCGGCTGGCGTACGCCACTCTTCAGCCAGCGCGCTTACGATCCCGAGCGTCGCTCGAGCCGTGCGACCCGGCCGGGCCACGGCCAACACGAGGTGGCCTACCTTCAACTCCGGTCCATTCGACCACTCTGCCTGCGCAAGCCCGGATGCATCCGCGCGCAGAACCGCCACATCTGTCGACGGATCGCGGCCGATCAGCGTGCCTGGCACCAACTTCCCCTCCGGCAGGCCCACTTGAATCTGCTCGTCGCGCTGCAGGGTGTGATGTGCCGTGACAACCAATCCATCCGCCGACCACACCAGTCCGCTGGAGGGCGTGCGAGAGCGCGCTTCAACCCGAAGAACGCTCGGCCCACACTTCTCGACCGCAGCGGCTAAAACCTCCGACAGGTCATTCTTGTTCGCCATTCGATGTGCCTTTCTTTTTGGCATTGCTCCTCTGCGCTATGTTTATGGCCAAGCCCAATGCCGCACATCCGCCGAACGGGCAGTGCTGACCTACCCAAAAGGACAGCCTTAGATCAGAATCAGCCCTAACCGTGCTGCCCGGACCACCGCCTCGGTGCGGCTCTGCACTCCCAATTTGCTGAGGATCGCGTTCACGTGGAACTTGGCGGTGTGCTCACTGATCTTCAGGCGTTGGGCAATTTCTTTGTTGGACAGCCCTTGTGCGAGAAGCTGAAGCGCCTCGGACTCGCGAGGGGTCAGAGGAGCCACTTGCAAGCCCTCGTCCGGTCGATGAGGGCGCAGGCCTGGAACGGCCAGCGCATCCTCGAGCACCGCGATGTGCTGAACTATCGCGAACAGGGCGGCACTGATCCGTTGGCCATCTGAGTTCCGGAGCAATACGCCGCGCGCACCGGCGGCGAACAGCTCGCTAGATTGAGCCTCGTCGGTCACCAGGGCAAGCACGGGAATCAGTCCCTCGAGCTCCCGCAACCGGTCCACCCCGACCTTTAGGTCCACGCCGAGATCCCAGATCGAGGCATCGGGCTGGTTTCGCAGTAACACTTGCCTCAGCTCCTGCCCCAGTCCCGAGACGGCGACGACGGACAGGCCCGGCTGATCCGACAAGAGCGCATGGAGACCGCCGCGGGCCAACGGATCATTGCCAGCTACGACGATGCGCAACCTGCGCTCCAGATCCACAACTGACCTCGCGCTGGCCACGCCCATGTGTAACGAGGTAGTCGGAGTCGTGCCGCGATCCTGAGGGCGTGCGTGTGAAGCGGGTAACGAGGGACCTCGCCCGGATCTTTGACCTCTTCCGCGACAATCGCAGCGGATTCGATGCCAGTGAAGCAGGAATCGGTTGCGCGGCCCTGGAATCTTACGCGGCTTGATTGTCGTTTGCTGCGACCGCGTCGCGCATCCGGACGGAGACCAACTTGGATACGCCGGGCTCCTCCATCGTGACGCCGTAGAGGGTGTCGACGCCCTCCATTGTCTTCTTGTTGTGGGTGATGAGGATGAATTGCGACTGGCGGCTCATTTCGCGGACCAAGTCGTTGTAGCGACCCACGTTTGCCTCATCCAGCGGGGCATCGACCTCATCAAGGATGCAGAACGGAGTGGGTTTGATCAGAAAAATGGCGAAGATCAGGGACACGGCAGTCAGCGCTTTTTCGCCGCCGGACAGCAAATTGACGTTCTGCAACTTCTTGCCCGGAGGCTGCGCGGCAATGTCCACTCCCGGCTCCAGTCCCGGCCCGAGGTCGACCAGCACCAGTCCGGCTCGGCCTCCGCCGAACAGGCGCGGGAACACCTGTTGGAACTTCTCGTTCACCGCCTCGAATGCCTGGGCAAACCGCTCTCGACTGGTTCGGTCGATTCGCGCGATCGCCCGCTTGAGCTGCTCCAGGGAAGCCTCGAGGTCCGTCCGCTGGGCATTCAAAAACTGATGGCGTTTCGACAACTCCGCGTGCTCTTCGGCTGCGGTAAGGTTGACCTCGCCCATGCGCTCGAGCTGGTGCCGTAGCTCCCGAACCCGCAACTCGGTGGCGCCGGCGACTTGAGGCAAGAGGTGGTAGCGATGCAGCTCGTGCTCCAACTCGGCCTGGTGGCGATCTCGCACCTGCGCTACCAGGTGCCCGAGTTCCAAAGACAGCTCGCGCTCTTGAAGTGCCAACCTGGAAAGCCCATGGGTCACCTCGTCCAATCGTTCCCGCAACTCGCGAAGGCGCGACTCCTCCTCCCGGACGGTGGCGGTGGCCTCGGCGTGGGTCTGCTGCCTTTGTTCGTACTCCTTGCGAAGCAGCTCTAAGGCTGAATTCCGTTTCTCGCGCTGGGAAATCGTGTCGTTGATCTGGGCGGTGAGCTGCTCCAGCTGTTTTCGGCCGGCCGCCAGGCTAACCCGCGTTCGCTCGAGTCGAAGTTGCGTCTCATTGCGCTGGGAAGCGAGCTGCTCGAGCTGGTGAGCGATGGCGGATCTTCTCTCGGCATTAGCCGCCACCCGCACCCGGCAGGCAGTTAGCTCCACCGAAACCTCTTCGGCTCGTTGCCTGGCAGCCTCCAGCTCCACCACCATCCTGCCGACGCCCGCTTCCCGCGACTCTCGGCTCGACTGGCCGTGAACAATCTCGCCGCGCGATGACTGCTCCTCCTGATCCAAAGCTTCCAAGGTCCGCGCCACAACCGAGCTCTCTTCGTCGATCGAAGCGAGCCGCTCGCGGATCCGCGCCAGGTCCGCATTGGTCCGGTGCAGGTCCTTCTCCTGGGTCGCTACCGCCATTTCCTCGGTCTGCTGATGCTTGGCGAGGCCTTTGAGCACCATCTCGGTATGACCGGTTCGCTTCTGCAATTCGTAATGCCGAGTGAGGATCTCATTGTAGCGAGACTCCAGAGTCCGCAGCTCTTCCTCCAGTTCGCTGATCTCCCGTTTCTTCTGTAGCGAACCGACCGCTGGGCCTTCGAGCGTCCCACCGGTAACGGCGTGCGGCGCGACGATGGTCCCATCGAGGGTCACCAGCGTCCAGTGCCCTCCGTCGTTCTCGGCGTACTCGCATGCCGCCGTGAGATCGGAAACGATTACCACCTGACCCAACAAGGCGTTGACCAACGGCCGGAACCGCTGATCACAAGAGACTTGGGACGGGGCCCAGGCGATCACGCCGGGGATCGCGCCATCCGGCGGGACGGGATCCGAGGTCGATCCGGCCGAGGCGGGAACGAACGAGCATCGTCCCTCGGCTCCAGAGCGAAGAAACTCGATCAATTCGAGCGCGGTGCGGCGGTCTTTGACGATCACATGCTGCAGTCGATCCCCGAGCGCGGCCTCAATCGCTTTCTCCAGCTCAGGTGGGACCGAGATCACATCCGCGACCAGGCCGAAGACGTCGCGTTGCTCTGGTTGGGCACTTGCCTTGCGCATCGCGGCCCGCACGCCCCGGTCATATCCTTCATAGTTGCGCTGAATCTCCTGAAGGGACGAGAGCCTACCGCGCTTGTCGCTCAGCTCTTCGCGCAGCGAAATCAACTGGATTTCGTTCTCCGCGAAAGCCTGTCGCGCCGCTCGGAGCGAGTCTTCCTCGAGGCCGCGCTGTTCCGCCAACTGCAGCGCCAGTTGGCGACTCGCATCGATTTTCTTGTTGACCTCTTGCCGAGACTTCTCGAGCGAGGCTTCCTCACCGCGCAGCACTCGCAGTTCGGCCTGATCCTTGTCGCGGCGGGCGTGTAGCTCGGCACGCCGCCGGAAAAGATTGGTGAGGTTGCTCTCTTGATTCGCCAGTCGCGCGGCCAGCTCGAGCAGCGTCGCGCGTTCGGCATCGAGAGCGCTAGTCAGCTCGCTTCTCGATTGGTTGAGACGCCGAAGCTCCTCCTCGGCAATCCGGGTTGCTCGCTCCTCTTCCTGCCTTACCGAGCCGAGCCGTTCCAACTGATGTTCACCGTCCGCGATTGCGGCATCCAACTCTCTGCCGCGGCGACTGAGCTCTTCGTTTTCGGCACTACCCTCGGCCAGTCTCTTTTCGGTTTCGCGCGAGTCCGCTTCCCAGTGCGCCAGGTTTTGGCTGTCGAGTTGGATTTGGTGTTCCAGACCGTGCCAGCGCTCCTGCAGTGCGGCGAGCGACTGGCCTTCCTGATCGAGTTCCAGGCGGCGCTGGCCAACTGCCTCCTCGTCCTGACGCACCCGCGCAATGCTCTGTTGTTCTTCCGCGCTTAACTCCTGCAGACCGGTTCGAAGAACTTTCAGTTGAGCATGCAACTCCAGGAACCGATGCGAGGCTTGATGCAGCTCGATCTCGCGCATCTCCGCGCGCAGCTTGCGATATTTTTCAGTCTTCTTCGCCTGGCGGGCGAGGGTGTCCAACTGCTTTGCCAGCTCGGCGATCACGTCGGTGATCCGAAGAAGGTTTTGCTGCGTGAATTCCATCTTTCGCTCGGCCGTCTTGCGTCGGCCCTTGTACTTGGTGACCCCAGCGGCTTCTTCGATAAAAGCGCGGCGATCTTCCGGCTTGGCGGAAACGATCAGACCCACCCGTCCCTGTTCGATGATCGAGTAGGCACGGGTCCCCACCCCGGTTCCGAGAAAAAGCTCGGTCACATCGAGCAAGCGACAGTGAACCTTGTTGATCAGATATTCCGATTGACCATCCCGAAACAGCCGGCGAGTCACGGTGATCTGCGGCTGACCGCCGTATGGCGCCCCCAGATGGTCGCGCTCCTCGAGCTCGAGGGTGAGGGAGACTTCCGCCATCGACAGCCCCGGGCGCGACTCCGAGCCGCTGAAGATCACATCCTCCATTCCGCGGCCGCGCAGGTGTTTCGCGCTTTGTTCACCCATTGCCCAACGGACCGCATCCACCACGTTGGACTTTCCACAGCCGTTCGGCCCAACGATCCCGGTGATTCCCTGATCGAACTGAAAGACCGACTGGTCCATGAATGACTTGAAGCCGGTAATGTCCAACCGCCGGATCCGCATCGGACGACGATATACGAAGGGCGATCCCTGGTCGAATTCTCCATGGGCTCGACTGCTTGCTACCGAGGAGGGGCAGGTGGCGACGGGCGCGGTTCGATCAGCACCTGAACCACGCGCGGGCCATCGGTCTCGCGAACCGAGATCTCGTACTCCCCGACGCGATAGGTATCGCCACGCTCTGGGATGCGGCCCAGCTTTGCCATCAGGTAACCGGCGATCGTAGTCACTTCACCATCGGGGGTATCGAAGGTAACGTTCAACCGATCTTCGAGATCCTCGAGCTGGGCCGTTCCGGGCAGCTCCAGTCGACCGCCGGGCAAGGTTTTAACTTCTTCGACCTTGCGACCCAATTCGGCAACTTCGCCGACCACCTCGGCAACGACATCCGCCAGGGTGACGATGCCGGAGGTTCCTCCGTGCTCATCTACCGCGACCGCCATCTGGGCCCGGCGTCGGCGAAATTCCGAAAGCAACTGCTCGAGGGTGGCGTTCTCGGGAACGAACAACACCGGACGCTGGACCTGAGACAGGGACTTCAGCTCTCCGCGCCAGAGGAGGTAGAAAAGATCTTTCACGTTGGCAACGCCTTCGACCTGGTCCATCGATCCGCGGCAGATCGGGACCCAGGTGTGCCCGCTCGCGCGCGCATCGGCGATGTTCTTCTCGAGCGGCTCCTCCAGATCGAGGTAGCGAATCTGGCTTCTTGGCACCAGGATCTGCCGAGCCGTTTTTTCCAGCATCCCGAGCGCCCGTTCCAAAAGCTCCGCACGGAAGCTGGTAATCGCGCCCGCCGCGGCGGAGCTGGCGAGAATAATCCTCAGCTCGTCCTCACTGTGTGCTTCGTGCGACAGTCGCGCAGCTTTGAGTCCAAACAACCCCAGCAGCTTGCGGGCGGCAGTATTGAGAAACCAAATCAGCGGGAAAAACACCACGTAGAAGGCCCGCATTGGCCATGCAAACGCCAAGGCGATTGAATCCGTCTTCTGAATCGCCAGGTTCTTCGGCCCCAGCTCTCCGAACACGATGTGCAGGAAGGTGATCAGGGTGAAGGCCACCACTACCGAGACGGTGTGGGCCAAGGGGCGCACATCGGTCGATGGAAGAATGGCTCGCGCGACCGGCTCGAGCAGCCGAGCGAATGCAGGCTCGCCGATCCAACCCAGGCCCAGCGAAGCGAGGGTAATTCCAAATTGAGTTGCGGAGAGGTACGCATCGAGGCGCTGGACCATCTTGAGCGCGTAAACCGCACCCGGCTTTCCCTCCTCGACCAACGACTGAAGGTGGCTCGGCCGAATCTTGACCATCGCGAATTCGGTGGCCACGAAGAAACCATTGACCAGCACCAACAGGAGCGCGAGGCCTACTAGTGGCAGCAGTTCCATCGAGGATTAGAGCAGCCGCTCAAACTCCGGATCGGACTTCAGCGAGTCGAACATCGGGTCGGTAGCCAGCCATCCGGATACCTTTTTCTTGTCCGCAGCGATCGCGGCGCCCAAGTAAGAGAGCGACTCCCGCGGCCTGCCCCAGAGGGCGTACAGCGCGGCGGTATTGTAATTGAGAAGCAGGTCCTCGCCGTTGAGAGATCGGGCGCGCTGGTAGGCCCGTTCCGCCTCGGCGTAGAAGCCCTTTTGCGCGTAGCAGATCCCCAAATCCAGCTGTGCCTCGAAGTTGCTGGGCTCGAGGCGGATGACCTCTTTGAGCTGGGTAATTGCCGATCGGTAATCGCCTTCGTCCATCAACAGTGCCGCCAACTCGTGCCGGGGAAAAGCATCCGATGGATCCAGCTCGATCGCCACCTCCAGCTCCCGGATCGCCTCCTCCACATGGCCGTGATCGGCATAGGTGAGGCCGAGATTTAGGTGGGCGTCGGGGTACTCCGGGTCCAGCTCGATCGCCTCGCGGTATTCGGCAATCGCCATCTGCGCGCCATGGGTGGACAGAAAGCAAGCCAGGTTATAATGCGCCGTGGCGCTGTCCGGCTCCAAGCGAATGGCTGTCAGGTACTCGGAAAGAGCATCTCGAAAGAGTTTCTTCTCGGCATAGACGGTAGCCAAGTTGTCATGTGCGTGCGCAGAGTCCGGATCCAAATCGATCGCCTTCTTGAACTCGTTGATCGCTTCGTCCAGCCAACCACGATCGGCCAGCTCGATGCCCCGCGAGTTGTGCTCGTCGGAAAGTGCGATGTTGTCCTTTTCACGTGGCATCGGCGGTGGCCAATCTATGCGCCGTAGAATTCGGCACGCAAGCCGCAGGGTGGGCATCGGGTCCGTCGTCGGATGGGCGGCCCTGACGCTGTGGGCCAGGTTCACCGGTTACGCACAGGACGGGGGCGGATTCGCGCCGTCCAGCACATCCACCGATGGCGGCTCGAGCGCTGCCTCGATCGTGGTGATTTTCGGTGGCGACGTGACGCTCGGGTATCACTACGAAGAGTACTTCGACGACCAGCTCTCCAAAGGAAGGACTCGCGAGGAAATGCTCGCCTATCCCTTCAAGGAGCTGAACGGAAGGTTGCGCGCCACCGATCTGGCGGTGGTGAACCTGGAGTGCCCGTTCACCGCCCGGGGCGAGAAGATTCCCAAGAACTTCAATTTCCGCGCCCGACCGGAGTTGGTTTCCGTACTCCTCGCCGGTGGAGTCGGCGCGGTCAGCGTCGCCAACAACCACATGATGGACTATGGGCCAGTGGGACTGTTTGACACGCTGGAAACACTGGATCTTGCCAAGCTGCCGCACTTTGGCGCGGGCCGTACCCTCCTCGAGGCGCGACGGCCCGCGATCGTCGAGCGTGGCGGACACAAGCTCGCGCTGCTGGGATACTTCTTTCTCGCAACTCACAACATTGAGCCCGCCGAGGTGCTGGCCACCGAAACCGCTCCGGGCGTCGCCGGTCATCGGGCGGACTTGAAACTGATGAAGCGGATGCTGCGGGAGGATGTGACCGCGGCGCGCGCCCAGGCCGATCTCGTGATTCCGTTCTTCCACTGGGGGCGCGAAGGCAACCATTTTCCTGAAGCCTATCAGGTAGAGCTGGCCCATCTGGCGATCGACAGCGGAGCCGCCGCAGTGGTCGGCTCTCACCCGCACGTGCTGCAAGGAATGGAGCTTTACCGGGGAGCGCCGATTTTCTATTCGTTAGGCAACCTGATTTTCGGCGGCAATTGGGATCCAAAGGTGAAGGAGAGCGCGCTGATCGCGGTCCGGTTCTCTTCCGCGGGTTATCTATCCACCGAGATCATTCCCGTGCAGACCGATCGGTTTCCAAAACTTCCAATCCAGCCGTTTCTCCTGGATGAGGAGCACTCCCGGCAGGTGCTTCAGCACCTGGCAGAGTACTCCTCGAAATTCGAGCAGATGTTGCCGGAGTTGGCTCGGTGGAAGAAGTGACCTACTTTCCGGCGGCCTTTCGTCTGCGAATTCGGCGGCGCCTTAGCGCTTGCCGCTTGGGCTTAGCGCGATTTTTGAGGCTTTTTTTGGTGCGGTTACCGGATTTGGCTGCCATCTCTTTATCTCCCGAGGTTGGAGAGAGATTCTTCCATAAAGTAGCGAGCAATGATTGAAAAACTGGAAGAGGTGGAGCGCCGCTTTGATCGGCTCACCGCGGACCTTTCTAACCCTCAAGTGTTGGCGGACGCCGCCAAGCTTCAGAAAGTGGCCCGGGAGCGCTCCGGGTTGGAAAAGCTGGTCGATACCTTCCGCCGCTACAAGAAGGTGGTCGCGGACTTGCGAGACGTCGAGCAACTGCTCTCCGGGCCCGACGGGCCGGAGTTAAAGGCCTTGGCTCGGGAGGAGCTACCCGCGCTCAAAGCAAGACGGGATGAGCTCGAGCAGAAACTCAAGATCTTGCTGATCCCCAAGGATCCAAACGACGAGAAGGACGTAATCCTCGAGATTCGCGCCGGCGCGGGTGGCGACGAGGCCGGTCTGTTTGCGGCCGAGGTCCTGCAGATGTACCTGCGCTATGCGGAGAAGCGCGGATGGAGATCCGAGATTGTCGACATCAGCTCGGGCACCATGGGAGGGGTGAAAGAGGTGGCTGTCACCCTCTCGGGCGAGTCGGTCTACTCGTCGATGAAGTACGAATCCGGGGTGCATCGAGTGCAACGTGTCCCGGCAACCGAAGCTCAAGGCCGGATTCACACCTCGACGATCACCGTGGCGGTGATGCCCGAAGCCGAAGAGGTGGACGTGCAAATCAAGGACGGGGACGTGGAAAGGCAGGTGATGCGCTCCACCGGCTCGGGAGGCCAAAGCGTCAATACCACCGACTCGGCGGTACGGCTGATCCACAAGCCGACTGGCATCGTCGTCAAATGCCAGCAGGAGAAAAGCCAGATCAAAAATCTATCCCAGGCGATGCGGATGCTCCGAACCAAGCTTTACGAGATGGAGCAGCAGAGAATCACCGCCGAACGTGACAGCCTGCGCAAGGGGCAGGTGGGAACCGGGGATCGCAGTGAGAAAATCCGGACCTACAACTTTCCACAGGATCGAATGACCGACCACCGGATCGGCTACACCCGTCACAACCTCGCGGCGCTGATGGCCGGAGACCTGCAGGACGTGATCGATGCCTGTCGGACCTTCTACCAGGCCGAGGCTCTCAAACAACAAAGCAGATCCACTCCACCCAACGAGGCGCCCTGACGTCAGCATGCGAGAGACCTGGACCGTGCGCAAAGTGCTGGGTTGGACCGCCGATCGCTTCGAGCGGCAGCTTCTGGATGCGCCGCGGCTTACCGCGGAGCTTTTGCTTGCCCATGCTCTTCGAACCGATCGACTGCAGCTGTACCTCGATCTCGAACGTCCACTGCAAGCGGAAGAGCTGGCTGGCGTACGAGCGCTGATCCGCCGCCGGACGAACGGAACGCCAACCCAGTATCTGACCGGCACCCGGGAGTTTTACGGTCGCCCGTTTTGTGTGGATCCCCGAGTCCTGATTCCGCGCCCGGAGACGGAGCTACTGGTGGAGCAAGTACTGCAAATTGTTCCACACCACGCAGGCGCGGAAGTTTTGGATATCGGGACCGGATCCGGATGTATCGCCGCTACCATCGCCGCCGAGCGGTCGAATGCATCGGTATGGGCGACCGACATTTCGCCCGACGCATGTGACGTCGCCCGGCTTAACCTGCAAAACCTGGGTCTTTCCGGCCATGTGACGCTGCTGGAAGGCGACCTGTTCGCTCCGATTCCAGTCGGTCATCGCTTCGATGTCATCGTTTCCAACCCACCCTACGTGGCCCGCCGCGAAGTAGCGAGCCTATCGACTGAAGTCCGCCAGGAGCCACTCAGAGCCCTGGATGGGGGGGAAGACGGACTGACCGTGATTCGCCGTTTGATCGAGCAGTCGAAAGCCTTTCTGAAGCCTGGCGGGCTACTGGCCTTTGAAATCAGTGAGACCCAGGGGCCGGCGGTTCTGGCCCTGTTGAGCTCCGCCGGGTACCAAGAGGGGCGGATTTCCAGGGATTTGGCTCGGCTCGATCGCTTCGCCTATGCCACGGTAGCCCGGTAGGCGATGGACAAGATCGTCGTCAACGGAGGCAGACCACTCAGCGGAGAAATCGGCGTTTCGGGGGCCAAGAACGCGGCGCTGCCCCTACTGGCTGCATCGCTTCTCGCCCGCGGGGAGCACCTGTTCCGCAATGTCCCCGACCTGGTGGACGTCTCGACCATGCTCAAGGTGCTCAGGACGATGGGATGCACTGCGGAGCGGCTGGACGGGAGGCAACATCACAGCTGCCGGGTTGTCGTCGGGGATGTAAACCCGCAAGCGCCCTACGAGCTGGTCAAGACGATGCGCGCCTCGGTTCTGGTGCTTGGCCCGCTCGTGGCCCGGCACGGCCGCGCCCGGGTCTCCCTACCTGGCGGTTGCGCGATCGGGGCACGGCCGATCGATCAGCACCTCAAGGGGCTGCGTGCTTTGGGCGCGGAGATCCGGATCGATGGCGGTTACGTCGAGGCCAAGGCCAGGCGATTGCGGGGGGGAACGATCGCCTTTGATTTGGTTACTGTCACGGGTACCGAAAATCTGATGATGGCTGCGGCACTGGCGGAGGGCGACACCCTCCTCGAAAACGCCGCCCGGGAGCCCGAGGTCGAAGAATTGGCCCGGGTCCTCAACAAGATGGGCGCTCGGATCTCAGGTGCGGGGTCGGATACCATCTCGATCGAAGGGGTCGACCGGCTCGGGCCGGTGGACCACGCGATCATTCCGGACCGAATCGAAGCAGGGACCCTTTTGGTCGCGTCGGCGATAACCCAGGGTGACGTTCTGGTGAAGAATGCGCAACCTGAGCACTTGGACGCAGTGATTCAAAAACTACGGGAGGCTGGGTGCGAAATCACCTCAGAGAATCAGGGGCTCCGATGTAAAGGCCCCAAGGTGATTCACTCTGTTGACGTGAAGACGACGGCGTATCCCGGGTTCCCTACCGATATGCAGGCGCAGTTAATGGTGCTAATGTCAGTTGCAGATAGCACGGCTGTCATTTCTGAGAACATCTTCGAAAATCGCTTTATGCATGTCCCCGAGCTCGACCGCATGGGGGCGGACATCTCGATTCAAGGAAATAGTGCTGTGGTGAGGGGAGTAAAGCGACTGTCTGGCGCGCCGGTGATGGCGACCGATTTGCGAGCTTCTGCTTCCTTGATCCTGGCGGCGCTGCGAGCCGAGGGACGCACCGATATCCAACGCGTCTATCACCTCGATCGTGGATACGAACAATTGGATAAAAAGCTGCGTCTACTCGGAGCTGACATTCGCCGTTTCAAGGAGAAATGACACAATGAATTGTCCCAGTTGCAACATCGAGATGGCCGAGCTCGAGGGGGACGACAAGACCGTCAGGAAATGCGGAGATTGTGCCGGTCTGTGGATCGATGTTGCGGATTTGAATCGCGTTCTCCTTCATAACAACCTTCCCGGACTGGAAAGCTTCGGTGGGCGTTTGGATGCCGAAGCCCTCACCGGCCAGTGTCCCGAGTGTCAGGTCGATTTGGTGCGAGTGGAAGGAGGCGGGCGTCAGCATCCGTTGCAATACGATACCTGCGAGTCCTGTGGCGGAATTTTTCTGGAATCCGAATTCAAGGACGCAACCGAAATCAAGATCGCGTTTCGAGAAATCGTCGATTTCTTTCAACGGTTCGCCAATAAAAAACGATCCGCCGCCGGTTGAGCTACCAATAGTCGCGAAACGGTTGCTTCAAATCATCCGGCAACTCTCCGTCCAACGTCAGGGTGCGGGTGGCCTTTCCAGGTTCTTGCGGAGGCCGCTCTCTCACCGTTCGCGCCTTTACCCTTCCCTTGCCTGGTATTTCCAGGGCGAGTGATCCAGCCGAGGCGCGATAGCGGCCGCTGAAGGACTTCGGCTTTTGGGCTTCGTCGAAGGGTTGGAAGGCAAAGCGGTAGGTGCCATCGAAGAAAAAGGAAAGAAAACGATCCGGAGCCCCTTCCGCTCCCGAGAACCACGTTCCCAAGAGGGCGGCCTGGTTTTTGTCATATTTCAATTGCCGAGTCAGCCAAGCGCCATTGAGGGCCGTGCCTTCCGAATAAAAGATGACATCGGTCAGGCACACCGGCATCTCAGGATCCTCGGCCGGATACTCCTCGACAATCTCCAAGCGGAATTGCGCGGCCACCAGTGGCGGGTCGATCGAGAACGCTTGCAAGCCACGATGATCGGCCAGCACCATCGATCTCGCTCCGTTCGGTGTCCTGACAATTATTTTCTTCGCTCTGGAAAAGTCTTGGAACGTTCGATCGTCGAATCCGTTTCCGGTGTAGATCCGCACCTCGTCGATTCTTGCCAGTTCCTTGAACCCGAAGACCAAGGTTTCCGCCAGCGGGTCGGAGCTGGTGCTACACCAACAAGTGATTTCCCGTCCATCGAGCAAGTTCAAAGGCTGGTAGAGAGTTGGACGGCTCTCTTTCTTGTAGTAGTTGGAGGACTGCGCGTAGCCAATGTGCGGTGCCCCGAGCGCGGAAAACGGAAGTGCCGCGAGCGCAAGGATGCAACCGAAAACCTTCATCAAATCCATGGAGGCGCCCCGATCATACACGCAAAGGACGGCGACTCGGGAAATCACGATGAAATGTCTACGTTGGTTGTGGCTGTGCACCTTAGTCGCATGTCCGAGCCATAAGGGCTCCCCGGACGGCGGACCGATCGACGCCGGACCTGCACAGCTCTCAGAGCACGAGCCAAACGATCGCCCCGAGGATGCCCTCGTCATCACCGAGTCGGCGGTGGTGCGAGCCCGATTGGACGCCAACCCCGCCAAACCGGACGAGGACTGGTACGCGCTCGCGCCGGCCGCTCCGCGCGTGGTGGACCTATCCCTAAGCGCGATCCCTGGCGTGGATGTCGCCTTTGAGATCTACGACGACACTGCCCGAAACCGGCTTTTGCTCGTCAATAGCCAGGGCGAGGGCAAACCGGAGCGCCTTCCCAATCTTGGAGTGCGCAGCAAGCTCTACGTCAAAGTCTACTCCGCGAAGAAAGGCGCCGGCGGCTCCTACACCCTGACCGTTCTGTTCAGCGAGCCCAAAGCGGGCTTCGAATCAGAGCCCAACGACCGCGCCGCCGATGCGAACCCGATCGCGCTTGGCCAGTCGATCTCCGGAACGATCGGACATCCAGCCGATGAGGACTGGTTTCGCTATGAGCTCACGAATCTAGCCACCGGCGCTGCCGATGCCTCGGTCGAGACGGGCCGTTTGTCAGCTCCAAACCTGGACGCGTCGAGCGGCCCGGCGCAGCTTAGAGCCGGGGATGCGGGCTCGCTGGCGGCTGGCGATGGAGGCTACGGACCCCCCGGCACCGCGCTCAGAATCGAGCTCAGCGCGGTCGAGGGAGTGCGCTACGAATTGCAGGTCCTCTCCGCCGCTGAGGCACCGCTGTTTCAGGTGCGAGGAAAGGAGAACGAGGGGCTCTCCGTTCGCAACGTGGGAGTGCGAAGCACAGACCAATTCGTTTACGTAGCGGTCAAGAGCACCTGGATCGGCACCGGAAAGGAAGCGCGACGCGGGTACAACCCGGACAAGCCCTACACGCTGAACGTCTCGGTTGAGGAAGCCGGCGCCAACGCAGAGCTGGAGCCCAATGACGACCTCTTCCGAGCGACGCCACTGCCTCGAAACGGTTATCGGGAGGGTTTTCTCTCGCCCAAGACCGACGTCGACTACTACGTGCTGAGAACCGAAGAGCCGGTGCTCGCGCGCTTTCACCTCTCCGGAGTGGATAAGCTCGACCTGATGCTCTCGGTGGTGGCCCCGGATGAAAAAGGCGGGGAAAAGGTGCTGCTTCGGGCTAACGATGGCGCGGTCAAAGAGCCGGAGATTCTCAACAGCGTCTACTGCGCTGGCCAATGCTGGGTGAAAGTAGAAGGAGCGCTGCGCAAGATCGACGGCAAGTGGGTCAAAGACTACGAAAACTCCGAGCAACCGTATCGTCTTACTGTTTCGTCGGTGGCGGATACCGGCGCCGAAGAACGGGAGCCGAATAATACCCTGGCGCAGGCCACACCCATTCAACTCAACCGGCCGATTCGGGGAACCGTGCATCCGAAGAAGGACGTCGATTTTTTCCGATTGGATCTAAGTAATCGACCGGTGCGGGTTCCCATCAGAGCCACCGCCACCGGACTGCTTAAGGTGCACCTGGGCCTCTATCTCCACCGGATGAATGAGGAGGGAAAGCTCTCGCTGCTGCAGACCGCAGACAAGGCAAGAGGGGATGCTCCCGAGGTGATCCGCTACAGCGCCGAGCCGGGGGTTTATTTCATCGAAATCCGCGATTCAAAAAATCGAGAGTCCAATTTCCAGGACTACTATCAGCTCACGGTTGAAGAGGGCGATTGAAGATGGCGAAGCTCGTGCTGGTCCGACACGGTGAGTCCCTCTGGAACCTTGAGAATCGGTTTACGGGTTGGGTGGATGTTCCCTTGACCGAGAAGGGGCGCGCAGAGGCACGCCGAGCTGCCGAATTGCTGGTGGGATTGTCGTTTCAAGTCGCGTACACCTCGGTCCTGATCCGGGCGCAAGAGACCCTCGAAATCATGCTCAACGCGCTCGGCCAGCGGGTTCCGGTGATACGGGACGTTGCGCTCAACGAACGACACTACGGCGATCTTCAGGGCTTGAATAAGGCTGAGACGGCGCGCCGGTACGGAGATGAACAAGTGAAACTGTGGCGTCGATCCTATGACGTGGCCCCTCCTGGAGGAGAGTCGTTGGAAATGACTTCCAAGCGCACGCTTCCCTTCTTCGACCGAGCGATCATGGGCGACATTCGTCTGAACAAGAACGTCCTGGTGGCGGCCCACGGAAACTCGATCCGCTCGATTGTGATGAAGCTGGATCAGCTGAACAAGCAGCAGGTGCTGGAATTGAACCTGGATACCGGCATCCCGCTTGTCTACGAGATTGGGACCGACGGTCGAGTGCTGTCGAAGGAAGTGCGGCGCTAGGAGCCAGCCGTTGGGGGCGCTGTTGCGGCGCTGTCGCTAGCACTTAATCAAGTCCGCCTCATAAACAGTTAAAGATGTCCTCTTCGTGGTCGTAGTCTTATGTGGCTGTAGATTGGTTTCTCCTGTGCTTTCGGGAGAGTTTTTGGGGGTCCAGGGGGACTGAAAAGGTGTGGATTCGTGCAGCGCTCCTGTGGACGGCGTCGCCCTGCCGATAAGGGAGCAAGTCGCCGGATATAGGTTCAAATCGAGCAATGACTTGGCCCAGGTGGCTGACGGCGAGGGTATCATCCAGTAGCTCGTGGACGAGGACGGGGCAGCGGACGAAGTGCAAACGTCCGGCTGCCTTGGGCAGCTGAAGAGACAGATTCTTGAAGCTGACCGTGTTGTCTTTGTTGACAACGCGCTCGTGCTGAAGGGAGAGCAACAGCTCTACCTCTACGCCAGCCAGAGGGACAAACGCGCTGCCCTTCTCAATCGGCTTGACGCTGAAGCGTTGATTGAAGTCGGGGACGAAGACTTCGGTGAGGTAGCGATTGGCGGCTGGGTAGTCGCTCACTCCGTGCAGCTTCAATTCCTGAGGCAGCCGGCCCTGAATGGTGCCGAAAGCCCTTTCACTGCGACCTCGGGCCTCTGGTGAACGGGCCAGAATCTGCCGAATGCCCAGGGCACGTAGCGCCCGGGGCACCTGACCGTTGTAGTCCTCGGTCGAAGCGGCCTTTCCCGCTTTGGCAGTGCGGCAGAAATGACTGCCCCGGTCGGTATAGAGCTCGCTGAAGCGGCCATGGTTGATGAGGACGTGCTTGAGGGCAAGCAAGCTGGAAACAGTGCCCTCCTCCTCGAAGAAGTGTGCGAACAGAATCCGACCATCGGCATCGTCTAGCACCACGATCAGGTCCCACTCGGCCAGGCCTTCAATCCATGGATGTCGCGAGCCGTCCAGGTGCAGAAGCATTCCCACCAAAGGTCTTCTTTCTCGTTTACGGCGGTACCGGCCACGTCCGGGAGCCTTTTCGGCCAGTCCCGCTTCTTGAAGAACGATCCGAGTCCAGGAATAGGAAAGTTTAAGCCCGTGCTTCTCGGTCGCGAAGTCGTAGAAGTGCTGGATGGAAAAATCTGGGTATCGCTCGCGTCTCAGCTTTCAGTAACTCGCGGATGGTTGCGACCGGCAGCCGCTTGCGGCGTAGCGCGCCGGCGCGGTGATCACGCAGTCCACCCCATCCCCCCTGCTCGTAGCTCTTCTTGAGCCTGCAGATGTGCCGCGGGGTGATGCCCAGAATGTCCGCTGCCTGCAACCAGCTCAGCTTTCCCTCGATCGCTTTGAGAATGACGTCTTTCCTCGTCACTGCTTTCGCCTCCCGGGCGACCCGGCGTTCGACGCTTTTCATCGAACCACCCTCGCCCAACGGAAGCGGACATCTTTAAGTGCTTATCCAGCGGACATCTCCACCGCTCCTTACACGGCGCTGTTGCGGCGCTTGACACGAGCGGGAACGGCCCGTAAGGAGCCGTTCAACCTGTGCGGTAGTAGCTCAGCTGGTAGAGCACGAGCTTCCCAAGCTCGGGGTCGCGGGTTCGATCCCCGTCTACCGCTATTTCTTGTTTTGATAGTTGTTCGATTCTCCGATCCAATCCTCTTGACTCTCGAGCGCACTCGCGTACTAACGCGGTCTGCTGGATTGGGATCAGCACTCAACAAGGGGAGGGGTCATGCGGAGGATACTGTTTGGGCTGGGTTTGATTTCGGCGTTTGTTTTCTTGGGAACGGGAGAGGCGAAGGAACCTGGCACTGAGCGTTCTGAAGAATATGCCGGCGACCAAGGCACCTGCGAGGCGGTCGCTAACAATCTGGTAGCGAACTGTGGATTTGAAACGCACGTCTTCGCTCCGTGGGTTCAATCGGGCGATACGAGCTTTACGGGCATCGACAATGTCTCTGCTCACAGTGGCCAGTGGGGACTTGATACTGGGCCCGTAAGCGATCTCGGATTTATTACGCAAAATCTTGCCACCGGCGATCAAGGGGCGATGCACCACCTTAGCTTTTGGCTGCTCAACCTGGGTGGCACGCCTAACCGCTTTCAAGTGACTTGGGAGGGAAATGTCATCTTCGACCAGTCGGACATGCCGGCTTTCGGTTACACTCGGTACGATTTCGACGTGTTCGCATGCGCAGGCACTTCCCAGTTGAAGTTTGGATTCCTCCAGGCTCCTAGCTTCTTCTATTTCGACGACGTTGTCGTCGTTCGAACAACGGAATAATAACCAGGTGCCTCGATGCCGAGCGCTGTAGCGCGCTCGGCGCATCAGCGGCGACTCGGGGGCCGATACTCCGGCCGCTCTGGATCAGCGATTCGCTTGCTCCCCTAAATGCGCAGAGCCTTGACTGAACGCAATTTCAGTCATACTCCTGCGTCCGATGAAGCCTCGCCCGATCTCCAATCCGCCCAACCCCTGGATGAGCACCGAAATCGATTATCTCGGAGAGCCGCCTCCAGGAAAGTTGGAAGTATTCGACGACCATTCGCGCGAGATCATCGCGCACAATGACAGTCCGGACGTCGGCTTCACGTTCAGCGTCAATCCATACCGCGGCTGCATGCACGCCTGCGCCTACTGCTATGCGCGCCCAACCCACGAGTACCTCAGCTTCGGCGCCGGAACGGACTTTGAAACGAAAATCACGGTCAAGCTGCGTGCCGCCGAGCTGCTTCGCGAGGCCTTTGAGCGCCGGTCTTGGAAGGGCGACTTGGTGATGTTCAGCGGCGTGACGGATTGCTATCAGCCGCTGGAGGCCTCCTTGAGGCTCACCCGCCAATGCCTCGAGGTTTGCGCCGAATATCGAAACCCGGTCGCAATCATCACCAAGGCCCCGTTGATCGAACGAGATCTCGACGTTCTGCAATCGCTGGCGCGGCGGTCTCGAGTGAGCGTCAGCGTGAGCATTCCGTTTTGGAATCAGGAGCACGCACGTGCGATCGAGCCGCAGGTGGCCACCCCGCGGCGTCGAATCGAAGTGATCCGTCGTCTCGCTCAGGCCGGAGTCCCGGTCGGCGTCAGCGTCGCCCCGATCATCCCCGGTCTCGGAGACGAGGACATCGGGTTGATTTTGGAAGCTGCAAAGGACGCCGGGGCCAGTCACGCCGGTTACGTTCTCCTCCGGCTGCCCGGATCGGTGAAGGCAGTTTTTAGCGAACGGCTGCGGGCCACCCTACCCGAGCGAGCAGAGCGGGTCCTTCATCGGATCCGGGAGACGCGCGGAGGAAGACTCTACGACTCACGGTTCGGAAGCAGAGGTCGCGGCGAGGGCCTCTACGCCGATGCGATTCGGGGGCTGTTTCAGACTACCGCTCGTCGGCTTGGACTTCTGACATCACACGAGGATCAGGCAACCACGTTTCAGCGCCCAGAGAAAGCCACCGCGCAGCTGCAGCTTCTGTAATTATCCTTGGGATTGGGCGAACCGCTCCATGAATGAGACGAGCGTTTTGATGTTGTCCACAGTAACTGCGTTGTACGCCGATACCCGAATCCCTCCGGCGCTGCGGTGTCCTTTCAATCCCACCATTCCGTTCTTCTTGGCCTCGGCGACGAAGCGCTCCTCCAAGGCCTCGTTCGGCAGTCGAAAAACGATATTCATCGTCGAACGGCTGTCTCTTTCCACTGGCGCCTTGTAAAAACCAGACATTCTGTCCAGGGCGCTATAGAGGATCGTGGCCTTCTCCCGATTCCACGTTTCGACCTGCGCCAGGCCACCCACCGATTTCACCCACCCCAGGACATTGCGAACCATGTAGATCGCAAAGGTGGGTGGAGTGTTGTAGAGCGAATCGGCCTCGGCATGGGTCGAGTATTGAAGAATCTTCGGGATGTCCTTTCGACCTTTGGCCATCAATTCTTGGCTGGCAATCACCACCACCACGCCTGAAGGCCCGAGGTTCTTCTGCGCGCCGGCATAGACCAACCCAAAGCGTGCAGGGTCAAACCTGCGCCATAGAAAATCCGAGCTCATGTCGGCGATCAGCGGCACCGATCCGGTGGCTGGAAAATCCTGCCACTGCGTCCCAAAGATCGTGTTGTTGCTGGTGAGGTGTACGTAAGCAGCCTTGGGGTCCAGCTTCAGTTCCGAGGATTTGGGAATCCGGGTGTAGCGTTTGTCTGGCCCGACGGTGCTCGCCGCCACGCGTGGCTTTCCGATCAGTTGCGCCTCCGCGAGTGCCTTTTCGGACCATGTTCCGGTGACCACGTAGTCCGCGCTCCCGCTTGTCGGAAGAAAATTCATTGGCACCATCGCGAATTGAAGACTGGCCCCTCCCTGGAGAAACAGCACTCGATGGGTGTCCGGAATCCCAAGAAGCTCCTTCAGCAGCGCGACCGCCTCGTTCTGAACCGCCTCGTATTCCTTGCCGCGATGGCTATGCTCCATGATCGACATCCCGGATCCTTTGAAGTCCAGGAATTCGTCGCGGGCGCGCTCGAGCGCTGGTAGCGGCAGCGCTGCTGGGCCCGCATTGAAGTTGATCACTCGCATGTTCGCCTCCGAGGTAGACGTGAATTTGTTAATCAAACAGGTGAAGGACTAGGCCGCTGCGCAACTTGGGTTCGAACCAGGTCGATTTGGGCGGCATGATTTCGCCGGCGTCCGCAATCTCCATCACTTGCTCGACGCTGGTCGGGTAAACGCAGAAAGCGACCTGGTACTCCCCGGAGCGCACCAGTGTTTCGAGTTCCTCCGTCCCGCGGATGCCACCCACGAAATTGATCCGCTTGTCGATTCGTGGATCGCCAATCCCGAGCAGAGGCGCCAATGCATTTTCCTGCAGAATCGACACGTCCAATACTCCGGTTGCAGAGCTCTCGAAACTGCCGGGTCGCGCGGTCAAACGGTACCACTTTCCGTCCAAAAACATCGAGAACTGGTGCGGTGCCCCCGGACGCGGACGGGGCGCGCTGGAAACGATGAACTTGCTGCGCAGCTTCTCGACCAGCTGCGCCGGCGTGAGGCCGTGGAGGTCCTTAACCACTCGGTTGTAGTCGAGAATCTGCATTTGGTTGTGTGGAAAAATCACCGCCAAAAATCGATCTCGTTCGCCACCCCCGGACCCGTTGCTCGCATGCAGCGCCTTCACTCGAGATGCCGCTGCGGACCGGTGATGCCCATCGGCTACGTATAATGCGGGAACCCGTCGAAAGAGCCGGAGAAGGTTGGAAGTCTGTTGGAGGGGGACCAGCCAAAAGGTGTGAGCGATTTGATCCTCGGTCACGAAGTCATACTCCGGCTCCGCTTCGACCAGTTCGCTAACCAGTTGATCGATTTCCTCATCGGCCCGGTAGGCAAGGAATACCGGTTCGTCGTTGCCACCCAGTGCGTCGATGTGTCGAGTACGATCGTCTTCCTTGTCCGGCCGGGTGCGTTCGTGTTTCTTGATCAACCCCTGGTCGTACTCGTCCACGCTCGCGCCGGCCACCAACCCAATTTGCGCGTGGGTGCCCATTCGCTGTTGATAGAGGTAGAGGCGCGGCTCCGAGTCTTGCACCAGCCAGTGATGGGACCGAAACGCACTGAGGTTGCGTCGGCCACGTTCGTGCACCGCTTCGGAGCGCTCGTCCGTCCCAGGCGGCAGGTCAATTTCCGGGCGGGAGATATGGAAGAAGCTCTGTGGGTTGTCGCGCGCGTACGCCCGAGCTTCTTCGGTGCTGACGACGTCGTACGGGGGGCAGGCCACATTTCTCGCCAGCTCCGCCGGCGGACGCAATCCTCGAAATGGTTTCAAGTCAGCCAAACTGAAGTCCTCGTGGCGCCGTCCAGACTAACGGGTGAATACCCTGCCGCAACCAGGATTGCGAGCGTTGGACGGGAAGTGAACCACATCGCGCCGCTCGGATTGATCCGGGGCCGATGAACGCCTAGATCGCCTGCCATGAAATTCAACTTCGCCGCGTCCGATGGAACCACCACGACGGTCGACGTGCTGATCGCTCCGCTTTTTCAGGAGGACCTGAGCAAACCGATCAACCCAGCGGTGAGCGCTCTCGACCGTTCGCTGGGTGGAGTGTTGATTGAAACAACCACCCGGGAAGGGTTCCAAGCCAAGCGAGAGCAAGTTTGGAGCTTGCATGCGCCGCAGAAGTTTCGCGCACGGCGGGTGATGCTCGTCGGTCTGGGACCACGCTCCAAGTTTTCACCTGAAGTTCTTCGTCAGGCACTCGGAAATGCGGCCCGAGCGATCGCCCGTTTTCGCGGCGAATCGGCAGCAGTCGATCTTCGTTCCGATGTTTTTCAGCCCGATTCGATCCGGGCGGCGACCGAGGGTTTGACGCTGGGCAGCTATCGGTACGATCGCTACCGAACCACCGACGACCAAAAGCCGCCCTCGAAATTGCGATCGGTCACCCTTCTCAACCGAGGCGGTCGCGAGGAGAAAGCGGCGGCTCTGCTGGGCAGCCAGGTCGCCGAAGCCACAAACTGGGTTCGCGATTTGGTCAATGAGCCGGCCGGAACCCTCACGCCGAAGAGACTTGCCCAAGAAGCCGCCAGCGCCGCGCGAGAAGGTGGATTGTCAATCTCGATTCGTGGCAGGCGTGAGATTCAAAAACTGCGAATGGGCCTGTTCCTCGGAGTTGCCCAGGGTAGCGTGCAGGAGCCTCAGCTGATCGAAATCCGCTATACGCCCCGGCGTCGCTCTCGAGTCAAACAGGCTCCAATCGCGCTGGTCGGCAAAGCGATTACGTTCGATTCAGGCGGGTTGTCGCTTAAGACGCACGAGGGAATGCTCGGGATGAAGGCGGACATGGCTGGCGCCGCTGCGGTGCTGGGCGCGATGCGCGTGATTGCGAGCCTTGCACCGCCTTTTCCCGTCTACGGCTTTCTCGGCGCCTGCGAAAACATGCCGTCCGGCACCGCATACCGTCCCGGAGACATCCTGGTTTCCCGCCTCGGAAAGACGGTCGAAGTGACGAACACCGACGCGGAGGGCCGGCTGGTGCTGGGAGATGTCCTTGCCTTCGCCAATGAACAGAAGCCGGAGATGATCATCGATCTGGCGACGCTCACCGGCGCCTGCATGATCGCGCTCGGCAACTATATCGGTGGCGCGTTTGGAGCGAACTCCGAGGCCGTTCAAAGCGTAATCGCCGCGTCGCAGCGAGCGGGCGAGGAATTTTGGCCAATGCCGGTGAGTGATCTTCAGAAGGATGCGCTGCATTCCGATGTCGCCGATCTCAAGAATGCCGGCGAACGATGGGGCGGTGCAATCAATGCCGCGCTCTTCCTGAAGGAGTTTGTTGGCGACACCCCGTGGGTTCACCTGGACATCGCCGGGCCATCGATGAGCCCAACAGAGCGCGGCTATCAACCGAAGGGCGCCACCGGCGTTGGAGTGCGAACCCTGGTGGAGTTCATTCGGGAACGAGCCCGAGCTTTCAACCCGAGAAGCTGAGAATTTCCTCGAAGTGCGCTCGCGCGGATTCCATCGGATCGGGAGCCGCATAGATCGGTCGTCCGACCACCAGCAGGTCCGCGCCCGCCTTGAGCGCGAACGAGGGAGTGGCCGCCCGCGCCTGATCGTCACTCGCCTCGGCGCGACGAATACCGGGCGCGCACAAGTAAACGTCTTCACCCAGGGAGCGCCGCAGCCGGAGCAGCTCGTGCGGCGAACAGACGATTCCGTCGGCGCCCGCGGCTTGAGCCAGCTCCGCCAATCTCTTCACCAGAGCCTCCGGGGATTCGGAGCTTCCCATCGCCAAAACGTCGTCTGCTGAAAGCGAGGTAAGGAGGGTTACTGCCAGCAGCCTGGGTGCGGCCACCCCAGCACGTTCCGCACCGAGTCGCGCGCCTTCGACAGCAGCCCGTACCATTGCGGGCCCACCTTGAGCATGCACAGTGAGCAAGCTCACGCCCAGCTCCGCGGCGCGCATCGCCGCGAGTTGGACGGTGTTGGGAATATCGTGAAGCTTAAGGTCCAGGAAAACCTTGGCGCCCTGTCGAGTGAAAGCGCGAACTGCTGCCGGCCCGTGCTCCACGAACAAGGAGAGGCCTACTTTCACGTAGCCGATGTAGCGCGCCACCTCCTGATACAACTGTTCCGCTTGCGGAAGCGGCACATCCAGTGCGAGGGCCAGATGCTCGCGAGCCTGCTCGGGCGTCATTGCCGAAGTCCTGCCTGCATTCGGCTGCATTCCTTGGTGAGAGCCTGCGCCGCGTCAGAAGGCATCACGTTCTTCGCGGAAAAGACAGCGTAAGACATAAAGGAATCGAGCGCCTCGTACGCCTTCGCGCGGCGCACCGGGGTATCGCCCAGGTTGTTGATCACCCGCTTCACATCCAGCTCGCCCTCGGAGGAAAGCTGCACCCCTGCGAAGGCTTCTTCCATTCCCGGAAGCGGATCTCTGAGGAACGACTGCAGGTCCGACAAGTCCTGACCAGCCGCTTTGAGCGCCCGGCAGATGGTTTGAATCAATGATGCATAAAGTTGAAGGGCGGAGCTCCGTGCGGACTCTGGCTGTCTCGGCGTTGAGGCTCTTGTCACGGCCTGGGGAACCAAGGCGCCGCTCGCCAAGCAGGCTTCGACCCGCTGCAGGAACGCGTGCTCTGAACCGTCGAACAATGTCCGCAGCGCACCGAGCTCTCCGCCCGCGCCAATTTGGGCCAACAAGCTATCTGCGCCCTCTGGCGCCTGGCCTTTGCCGAGCGACACGCGAGTTGACGGCGGCAGTCTCTTGCGAAGGCGATCCAGCGCCTCAGCACGTTTGATTCCTTCCAAGACGATCGAGCGGGTCGCTTGGGGTAGTTTCAGGGCATCCTCCGAGAGCGATGCTCCCGCCAGGAACAGAAAGTCTCCCTCGCTCAGCTCGAACAGGTTGATCACGATCTCCCGGATCAGCCCCGTCATCGCCGTGTAGAGCGTGGCGGCCGAGATCTCTTTCGAGCGCAAGAGCACCTGCCCAATCTTGGCTCCGGTTTTCACTTTCGAAAGTGCGGAATCCAATTGCTCAGACGAGAGCCATCCGCGCTCCACCAGGACCATCCCGAGCCGTTCAGACGGCTCGGAAGATGACGCGAACACCACTTGACCGTCGCGAAAATCCACCGCTCTTCGCGAATCGCCAGCGGAAACGATCAACGTGCCGCTGTGGGCGCCGGTCAGGATGTGGCCAAACAGTTCTCCGAGCGAGAACGCCCCGAGCGTCCCGGCAATATAGTCGTTGGTCGCCAGCTCCTCGCGTAGGAGCACAAGCGCGTCCGCGCCTTGGCTAGCGATTTTGAGCAGCGATTCCGGTTTGAAATTGCGGCCGATCGTCGTCGGCAACTGAAGGGAGACTCCGTCTTTGGCGATCCGGACGTCGACTTTGTCGGAGAGGGCCACGGGCCAGCAAGCCAAAGCTTACTTGGCGCTGAGCTCCTCGTCGATCACCCTTTTGAACTCGTCGATCGACGCGCTGGAGAGGAGAATCCCATTCACGAATACGGTGGGAGTTCCGGGAACGCCGAGTTTTTGGCCCGCGGCCATGTCAGCCTCGACGTCCTTGGTGTGCTGCCCAGAGTCTAAGCAGCCGGTGAACTTCGCGGAGTCAAGCCCCAGGGCGCTCGCATGCTCCTTGAGCTGTGGCACCTCGAGCTTCTGCTGATTCTTGAACAGCTGGTCGTGATACTCCCAGAATTTCCCCTGATCGTTTGCGCACAGAGCCGCTTCCGCCGCTTTCTTCGCGTTCTTGTGGAAATCGAGCGGGAACTCTCGAAACACCAATCGAACCTTTCCAGCATAGTCTTGCATCATCTGCTCGATTGTGTCCCGCGCCCTTCCGCAATAGGGGCATTGGAAATCGGAAAACTCGACCACCGTGACCGGAGCATTGGTTGGCCCGCGTGAGGGACCCTTTGCGTCCACCGTCTTCCGCGGCTCGGAAAGCTTGAGCACGACCTTGTTCTCTTTGCGCAGCTGATCGAAGAGTGCCTTGGCCCGCTCTTGCTTCTGACTTCGGGTCAGTACCTCGACGATTCGGCTCCGGAAGTCCTCGAGCTTGCTGCCAGGGGGGAGCTGAGCTGCGTTCTGGTCAAAGAATTCCTTCACCTTCTGTTCCGAGGGTGCAGGGACTTTGTCGTCGATTTCGGCCTTCAGGTATTGCTCGTCAGTCATTCCCTTTTTCGCGGCCTCCGCTTGAATCAGCCTGCGGGTAATCATCTGATCCAGGCCCTGGCGGCGCATTTGGGCCTTCTGGCGCTGGTACTGCTCATCCAGATCGTGCATCTGGTTCTTGAGTTGATCTTCCAGCTGAGCGTAAGTGATCGCTTGGCCGTTGATTGTGGCCACTACCGTGTCCGGTGAAGGCTCCGAGGCGCCGCTCGCAGCGCTGACGTTGGGGCTGGAGGGAGGCGGCTTGTCTCTGTTACAGCCGACCGCAGAGAGAAAGGGCAGCGCAATCCAAAGGGCCATTCGGTTGAAGCGTCCTGGTTTCATAGGTGGCGAGTCTTGATCTTCGCGAGAGGCGCGCGCAAGTACTCGGCGCAAAAACACAGGGTGGGCGAGCTTTATGCCAGAGATGGCTCGAAGATCTCGTTCAGGTCCGGCAGGCGCAGGTCCAGTCCCTCGACTTCCCGCCTTCTCGCACGAACCACTACATACTGACTTGCGTCCTCGAGCACCTTGAGCAGCAGCCGGTGATGAAGCGCATGACCCGCTTTGATCACGGTCAGGTGTCCAATCACCGGATAACCGAAGAGCGCGAGATCCCCCATTGCGTCCAAAACCTTGTGACGTACAAACTCGTCGGGGAAGCGCAGACCGTCCGGATTTAAAATCGCAAATTCGTCGACGACGATCGCATTGTCCAGCGAGCCGCCCTTTGCCAAACCGACCTTCTGCATCATCTCCACGTCTCGGAGAAAGCCGAATGTTCTGGCCCGCGCAATCTCCCGGGTAAATGCCCGGTCCGAGAACTCCATCGCAAAGGACTGATCAGAAATCAGTGGGTGTCGAAAATCGATCGTGCAATCGATCCTGAAGCGAGTGCTGGGTCGGAAGCTGGCCTCCTTATCCCCTTCGATCACGGATACCGGCTTTTTAATCACCAAAAAACTCTTCGGTTCGTCTTGGACCCGAATACCCGCTGAGCGAATCAGGTACGCGAACGGCGCCGCGCTCCCATCCATGATCGGAACCTCGGGGCCATCCAACTCGATGCGCACGTTGTCCACGCCCAACCCACTCAGGGCGGCAAGAACGTGTTCCACCGTGCCTATCTTCACGCCGGACTTGCCCAGCGTGGTGGCAAGCGCCGTATCCACGACGTGCTCGGCTCGGGCGGGAACCGACACCGGCGACGGTAGATCGGTGCGGACGAACACGACACCGTGGTCCGGGGGTGCCGGTCGGAGGGTGAGGTTAACCGCGGCGCCTGTGTGTAGGCCGATTCCGTGGCAGCTGATCGTTCCTGCGAGAGTCCGCTGACAGAAGGAAGTGGACATTATCGATGTCGCCCCTCGGGTAACTGGACCGGGCCTGCCTTGCCAGCCTGCGCAGGGTTCCCATGCATGCGTGCAACGGATTTGTGGAGCAAAGCACATGCCATGAGGGAGCCAGAAGGACTTTTTTCGACGGTGAGGCTGCGGGCGAGCCAAGCACCTATATTCATTACGGAAACAGCACAATTCTTGCGTGAATTGAGCGCTTTACTGTGTTCGGGCGTGGAGTTCGCCATTGGCTCTTCACGCGAAAATGCGACATTCATGTCAGTACCGGGCGAATAAATCCGTTACTTTCCAACAATCTACGGCCGGGCCCCAGGAACGTGGCCATCCGTGGGGGTACCGCAGCTTCCCTGCTTCATCAAATTTTCGGCACCTACCACAGAGTGCCTTGAGGAGTTTTTGGGACTGACCGCTCAAGGTACACATAAGCCCGTGCGGTCGCCAGCCTTCCTCGGGGCGTGCGTTGCAGCAGACCTTCCTGGAGTAGGAAGGGTTCGTACACATCTTCAAGCGTGTCTCGTTGCTCGCCCACCGATGCAGCAATTGTTTCCACACCGACCGGGCCTCCGCCGAACTTATCAATGATCGTCAGCAGGATTTTTCGGTCCATCGGGTCCAATCCCCCCGCGTCGATCTGAAGGCGCTCCAAGGCGCGATCTGCGACGGCGGCGGTAATTTCTGAATCGCCTTGGACTTGCGCGAAATCCCGAATTCTTCGGAGGAGTCGGTTGGCAATCCGCGGGGTACCTCGGGAGCGCTTCGCAATTTCCGCCCCGCCGCTTTTTGCCAAGGTGACGCCGAGAATCCCCGCAGATCGGTTGAGGATCTGCTCTAAGAATTTCGGCTCGTAGTAATCGAGCCTCTCTTGTATTTGGAATCGCTCGCGCAGCGGCGAGGTCAACAGCCCGGTTCGCGTGGTAGCGCCAATCAGGGTGAAAGGCGGCAGGTCGATCTTCATCGCGCGAGCGGCGGGCCCCGAATCGATCGTTACGTCGAGCCGGAAATCCTCCATTGCAGGGTAGAGGTACTCCTCGATCGCGGCATTGAGGCGGTGAATCTCATCCACGAACAGCACATCGCGCGGCTGAAGATTGGTGAGCAGTCCAGCCAGATCTCCTTTTCGCTCAAGGGCCGGTCCAGACGTGACGTGAAGCCCCACGCCGAGCTCGGCGGCAATGATGTAGGCGAGAGAGGTTTTTCCCAGTCCTGGCGGGCCGGAGAAAAGGCAGTGGTCCAACGCTTCTTTTCGTTCGCTCGCGGCGCGAACGTAAACTTTGACCTTCTCGACCACCGCGGTCTGCCCCACATAGTCTCGGAAGCTTCCCGGACGCAGCGAGGCTTCTGCGCGAATCTCCTCCGCGGCCGCATCTGCCGTCAGTGCATCGCTGATCCGAGCCATTGACGCGCCAAGCTACCGTTACGCTCCGACGATGTCGAACCCTATGCTGGGACGGCGCGAAGACGCTTTAGCGCCTCTCGAAAGAGCAACTCGAAGGGGGCATCTGCACCGGCGGCCGCGGTGGCCAGGTCAGCTGCGTGCTCCGCCTGGGCAGGTTTGTAGCCGAGATTTACCAGCGCGGAGATCAGATCCGATTTGGCGGCGGCGGCCGGCCGCACAGCTTCTTCCGCCTTTGCCTCCAGCACGAGCGCTTTGGCCTTCTCCCGTAGCTCGAGCACCAGCCTCTCCGCCGTCTTACGCCCGACCCCATGAATCTGGGTAAGGCGGTTGACTTCTCCACGGCCGATGGCCTTTGCCAGCTCCTCGATTTCCAGCCCCGACATCACGGTAAGCGCCAGCTTGGGTCCGACGTGCGAGACCGAAGTGAGCAAAAGAAACATCTGCTCTTCGATTTGGCTGAGAAAGCCGTACAGATCCAACGCATCGTCGCGCACCACGGTGCGAACTCGCACGTGCACCGCCTGACCTTCATCCGGTAGGCGCGAGAGCGTCAGCAGCGAGAAGAACACGCGGTAGCCAATCCCGTTGACGTCCAGCACTGCGTCATTGAGATTTTTCTCCAGCACCACTCCGCGGAGCGCCGCGATCATTCATTGCGCTCCGAACCGCTGGTACGCCGGAGAAAGACGTTTGGCGAACGATTCCAAACTCGCCAAGGCGCGACGAGGCAGAACGCTCAGCGCGGGGCAATCGTGGTTCAAATGGCAGATCGCCACCGCCAGCGCATCACTGGCGTCGAGCCGATCCGGCTTTTGGATTTGAAGGAAACGGTGGACCATTTTTGCGACCGCGTCCTTTCCGCTACCGCCTCCCGCGCCGACCGACCGCTTCACCGTGGCGGGGGCGTACTCATGAACCGGCAGCCCACTCTGGGCGGCGACCAACAACGCGATCCCGCGGGCATGTCCGAGGATCAGCGCACTCCGTGCATTTCGGCAATGAAACACCCCTTCCACCGCGACGCAATCGGGCCGGTGGAGAGAAACCGTGGACGAAAGCCGAGTGAAGATCTGATGCAACCGACGTTCGAGAGGCGCTTGCGAATTGGCTTGAATCACTCCGTGCGCCAGGTGGAACAGGCGACCCCGTCGCTCCTCGACCACGCCGTATCCCATGATCCGACTGCCCGGGTCGATCCCTAGGACGCGCAACGAGTCCTCCGCAACCACGCGCCTTCTATCCGGGACCGCGCCGGTTGTCGACTTTGCCGCTCGGCTTAGGAGAGCGCCTGGATTAGTGCGAAGCGAGCAGTTGACGAGCCTGCGCTGCATAGGGCCCGTTCGGCTCCAGCTCCAAATAACGCTGAAGCTCCGCGCTGGCGAGTGCCGGCTCCGTCTCGTCGAGGTAAATGGCTGCCAGCAGCATCCTGGCGCGCCCGTGCCGGGGATTGAGCTTCAGGGTCTCCAACGCCGCCTGGCGAGCTCCCTCGGTATCGCCGGACTCGAACTTCGCCAAACCCAGGAGGAACCAAGCGCCCGTGCTGGGATTGGACTGAAGGACGCGAGTCAAAAGCTGTACCGCTTCCCCTTTTTGGCCGCTCTCAAGCAGACCCACCGCATCTTGCAGATCTGGCCGAGGGGTCGGCTGCGCGCTCACCAGTTGCGTTGAGCCGGACTGCCCGGACTCTGGTTGGCCTCGAAATTTCGGAGCATCCCCGCGGGAGACTACCCAGCCGGCCCCCGCGGCAATCCCGACTACCGCGACGATCGCCAATCCAATCTGCACCGCGGAGCGCAGCGGAGAGCTCGCGGGCGCAATCCGCGGAGTTTCATCGAGCATCAACAGCTGGTGCAGGTTTTCGTACTGGCTCGTCTTTCCGGAGTCCTCGGATCCCGCTGGACCGGTCGATTCGAGAAATGAAGTGCGGCCGAGCGACCCGGTTCGCGGCACCCGCGCCTGTTCGGTCGGCTTGACGAGCACGCCCATTTTGTACAGCCGCCAGATCACCGCCAAGCTGGTGCTTTCCGGAAGCGCGCAATCCAGGATGCACTGCCGGATCGTTCGATGTCCATCGAACTGCCGAATCACTTCGTACGCGCTTTCGGGAATCTCGGAGAGCGCGCTGCGAAGGGCAACGAAATCCACCACCAGCCTGGGAGAAAGAGAAGAGTCGCCATCGGCGAACTGCTGCCATCTTCTCAGAGCCGGCAGGACAGTCGAATGGAGCTCCTTGAGGCTGAGGTAAAAAGATCCCTTCACGAGGGTGCGGGTGAAGCTGACCGAATACTCGCCATCGCCAAGCAGCAGCATCGGCACCAACGCTTCGGCGCCTCGGGTACGTCCAAAGTAAGCGTCCACCACTCCGCCATGGCGAAACGCCACCTGTGCGGGGGGATCGAAAAGCTCGATCCGGCCCGAGCGAACACCCGCTAAAAGGGCGCGAAGCAAGATCGGGAGGGGCAGGTCGATGGTGTTCTCACGAAAATTGGTCTCGCCAAAGCTGGATCCGGCCCGCAGCTGAACCAGCGACAACAAGTCCCGGGCGAAAGTTGGCTTGGCCACAAAGTCGTCAGCGCCAGCTTGCGTGGCCAATTCTTCCTGCTGCGCGCCGGATGAGCTGGACATCAGAATGATCGGTACCTGGGCGGTGCGCTCGTGCGCTCGCAGCCGGCTGCACAGAGAAAAACCATCCGAGCCATCGAGCTTTGCCTCCGCCACCACCAGCTCGGGTATGACCGGCTCGGATTCGATCTGGCGCAAGCCCTCGTCGGCACTGCCGGCCGCCACCACGCGAAAGCCCTTGCGCCCCAGCACGGTCTGGATGACGGAGCGGGTTTTTCCGTTCGGCTCAACCACCAGCACGGGCCGCGCCCGCGCACCCGGCGGAGTGGCTTTCAGCGCTACCGACGCGTCATCGGCGAGCGATCGGCCGACCATGCGCCCTCCAAATTGTCGCTCCGCAGGCTACGTTTTGAAAGTCCACCCTATCTCGCGAGCCGTTTGGAAAGGATGCTACACGCAGCTCGCACTGCAAGTCGAGGGAGCATCGGCCTCGGGAAGGTCCCGCGAGCGAGACGATCAGCGATCACCCGAAACCCTGGATTGGGCCAGATCACCCGGCCGGCGCGAGCACGATCTCGATGCGACGATTCAGGCTTCGATTCTGCGGCGAGTCATTCGGCGCGATTGGGTGATACTCCCCAAATCCCGCGGCCGAAAGCAGCGCGGGGTCCACGCCGTTGTCCTGAAGGGACTTTACGACGGCGAGCGCGCGAGCGACCGAAAGTTCCCAATTGGTCTTGTAGGGACCTTTGTTCAAAGGAACATCGTCGGTGTGCCCTTCCACGCGGATGATCTTTCCCTTCACGCTTTGCAAAGCATCGGCGACTTTCTTTAGCGCACCTTGCCCCTCGTCGTTGATTCTGGCCGAACCGGAGGAGAAGAGGATCTTGTCCTTCATTTTTACGGTCATCTTGCCCTTCAGCTCGGAGAGCTCGATCTGGCCGGTGTCGATCTGACTTTTCAAGCTGTCTGCCAGCTGCTGGTATTCGGACGACTTCTTCTCCAGCTCGCCCTTCTCCTGCTGAAGCTTCACCTGGGACTGAGATAGGTCGGTGTTCTTTTGCTCCAACTGTCGGACCTTGGCTTCCAAGACCGCTGCCTTGTCGGACTCGTCCTTGTATTTTTGACTCAGCTGCTGCGCCTCCAGCGCCTTTGCCTGATACTGATCTTTCGGAATGCCACAGCCAGTGGCGGTGCACACGACCAGCGCTACCATCGAATATCGCTTCATGGTGCTTCCCCTCTCTGCCTCGCACTTGAGCAAGGGCGGGTGGTCACGCGGGAAGCATTACCGGACTTTCTTCAACTCGACCAGAAATTTGTCGGGGCCGAGAAAACCGGTGACCCGGGGCTCTTTGAGAATCTTGCCCTCGGAATTGATGAATAGCACTGTTGGTAAACCGGTCACACCGTAGCGATCGTACAGCTCGTTGACCTCGTCGAGCTCGTTGGTCCCGTCCACTTTCACAGTCAAAAAGTGGGCGTCGCTCATCTCGCGTACTACCGTGGGGTCGATGTAGGTGCGCCGGTCGAGCTCTTTGCACGCCGCGCACCACTCAGCCGAAAAGTCGACCATCACCGGTCTCTTGTCGCGGCGAGCCCGTTCCAGCGCCTCGTCAAACAAACTGACCGAGCGCCGAGCACCATCCGGGAATTGACTGTCCCACCGAAGCCCACGCTCCGTCTCCGCCATACAGACTTTAACCCAGAGGGCCTCGCTCACCGTGGTGAGCACGCGCTTTCCCTGCTGCCGATTCAGGCACAACTTGCTCCACATCTGCCCCGAGGCAGGAGCGTCCAGGGCCCCGGCGCGAACGATCAGTCCAGCGGTGACAAAAAGGATTCCTACCGCCTTGAGGCCGACCTCGGCGGTGCGACGTTCAAAGGAGCGATGGATCGCGCCCAAGAGGATGCCCAGACCAGCGAGCACTCCGGCCACCCACGCACCTGGCCGACTTCCCAACTCGGCCGCCACCGCCGACACCGCGTGTCGCAATGGCGCAAATGCGTCCTTGAGATAAGAGGCCGCCAGGGCGATCAAGGCGATTCCCAGTACGCTCTTTACCCATTCCATCCAGACGCCGCTTTTGGGCAACCGCAAGGCGAAGACGCCAATCAGAAAGAATGGAACGCCAATCCCTAGCGCATACAGAAAAAGAAGAGAGCCGCCCAGGACGGTACTCTGAGTGTTGGCAACGTACGCCAACAGCGCAGCCAGGACCGGCCCGGTGCATGGGGCTGCAATAAAACCGGACACGCTGCCCATCAAGAAAGCGCCAAGCACTCCGGCGCCGCCAACCGAATTCAGCTTCTGCATCAAACTGGGCGGCAGCGACAGCTCGAAGGCCCCAAACATCGAAGATGCGAGCAGCACCAGAAGAATCGCCAGTCCGATTGCTACCCGCGGATCGCCCAGCAGTGAGCCGAAGGCCTGCCCGGTCTTGGCGGCGATGACTCCTAGGATGCTGAAGACCAGTCCCATTCCCACCACGTAGGCGGTGGTGAGAAGCACCGCCTTACTCCGGGACTCGCTTTTGCGCGCACCGAACAGCCCGACTGTGATGGGTATCAGCGGGTAGACACACGGGGTCAGTGCCGTCAAAAGACCCCCGAGGAATACGATCGAAGCCCCTGCGACCCAGCGCCCAGAGGCGAGCATTTCAGCGGGGTTTAGATACGAAGAGGGCCCGGTGGGCAGGATCGCGGGAATCAGCGCGACGGCAATCGCGCCCACGATTGCCCACACTACCAGACTCGTTGCTTTAACCCGGGCCATCCGTCCCCTCTCAGTTAACCCATTGACCGGCGACCCACAACGTTCATTCCCCGCCGAGGATGGCCTGGTCCAGGGGGGACTAATCCGCGAAAACAAGTCGATTTTCCCGGAGGTTAGAAAACTCGGTGGGGATGGCGGAGGGGGGTTAAAGTGTTAGTCCTACAGCCATGAACCTGCCGATCTACATGGACAATCACGCGACGACTCCGCTCGACCCAAGGGTGAGGGCCGCGATGGCGCCCTACTTTGAAAAGGAGTTCGGAAATGCCGCGTCTCGCAGCCACATATTTGGTTGGAGGGCTGAAGCCGCGGTCGATCTCGCGCGCAAGCAAGTCGCAGCGCTGATTGGTTGCTCGGCGACCGAACTCATCTTTACCAGCGGAGCCACCGAGTCCAACAATCTCGCGATCAAAGGGGCTTGTGAGTTCTATCGCGACAAAGGCGATCAAGTGGTCACCGTCACGACCGAGCATCGGGCAGTTCTCGACGTCTGCCGACGCCTGGAATACGAACGGTCCCGGCAGCTCGAAGCGATTCAGCTGTTTCGCCTTTCGGAGTTGGCCGGTACGGCGGTGACCTCCGAAAACGCAGTCGCGCTTTCTGAGAAATACAACCTGGGCTCGGACGAAACACTCCGGCGATGGTCGGAAGCGCTGCGCCAAGGCGCGCGCGTGACCTATCTACCCGTGGACCGCGGCGGCCATCTGGATCTCGATCAGCTGAGGGCCGCGATCACGGATCGGACGTTTTTGGTGAGCGTGATGCTCGCCAATAACGAAATCGGAACGATTCATCCGGCGGGCGCGATCGGCAAGATTTGTCGTGAAAAGGGGGTTCTCTTCCACTGCGATGCGGTTCAAGGGCTGGGAAAAATCCCCTTCCAAGTCGATGAAGTGCAAGCCGATCTGGTGTCCGTCAGCGCCCACAAAATTTATGGCCCCAAGGGAGTCGGCGCCCTGTACGTAAGACGCAAGCCCCGAGTGCATCTGGCGCCGCTGATTGATGGGGGTGGCCACGAGCGCGGGCTCAGGTCGGGCACTCTCAATGTGCCGGCGATTGTCGGCTTCGGCAAAGCCGCCGAGCTGGCGCGCCTGGAGATGATCGAGGAGTCGCAGCGTATCTTGCAATTACGAGAGAAGCTTCGCAGCCATCTCTTCCGCAACTTAAGCGATATCTCTCTCAATGGATCGCTCGAGTCCCGACTGCCCGGAAATCTAAACGTCTCCTTTCCATATCTGGAAGCAGGGAACCTGATGCGCGCCCTTAAGGACGTCGCCGTCTCGTCCGGCTCCGCGTGCACTTCGGCTTCGGTCGAGCCCTCCTACGTACTGCGCGAGCTCGGCGTCGACCCAGATCTGGCTCAAAGTTCGATCCGCTTTGGAATTGGGCGCTTCAACACTGAAGAGGAGGTCGACTACGTGGGTAGGTTGGTCGTGCAGAAGGTTCGTGAGCTGCAGAAATCGAGCCCACTGCATCCCGTTAACAAGGACGCCCCACCGCCGAGCGGTGCACAACTTTAGGGAAAGTGTTAGTTTACCCCTGAGAGAGTGGAGAAGATCGTGAACGAGACAGCCCAAGCGACAAACCCGGAAAGCCTGGCAGTTGGCGGCCGGGTCAAGGGTTTCCTTCTTGCTGACAGCGCGGTCCAGCGCCTGCGGCAACTAATCGAGCAGCAGAAGACCCCGGAGGGCGGGCTGCGAATCCTGGTCAAAGGCGGCGGGTGTTCCGGTTTGTCCTACGCGATGGAGTGGGCGCAACGCGGTACGGAGAAGGACCGGGTGTTCGAACGAGATGGCGCTCGAGTGTTTATCGACTCGAAGAGCCTCCTCTATCTTGCGGGCTCCGAGCTTTCGTTCGAGCAAGGCCTGATGAGCACGGGGTTCAAGCTCAATAACCCCAATGTGAAGGCCAGCTGCGGCTGCGGCGAGAGCTTCAGCGTTTAGGCGACTGCTCGCTCTGCCTTGACGTGTCAGGTCGACCTCCCTATACACGCGCCACCAGCCCAGGTGGTGAAACTGGTAGACACGCTAGATTCAGGGTCTAGTGCTCGCAAGAGCATGGAGGTTCGAGTCCTCTCCTGGGCAATCGCTTAGCCACTCCCGCTAGGAGAGGGGAACAGGTCCAGCCAGCCGCGGAGTTGCGGATCGCCGTCCAGCTCGCCGCGAAGCCCGGCTTCGAGTGATACCGGGATCGCCCAGAAGCCGCGCGATCTCAGCCCCTCCAGCATCGCGGAACGCACCTCGAGATCGGGCGCGCAGAGAATGCAGCCATCTCCGCTCCCGGCGCCTGACATTTTGCCTGCACAACCATAACTTCGGGCGATCGCGAGAATCCGGGCGATCGGCTCCGTTTCCAGCGGCCCCAGGGTTTTGAGATGCTCCTGCAACCCCTCGAGCGCCTCGCGCAGCAGCCGAAAGTCTTCGCCCATGATCGCCTTCTCGGCCAGATCGCCCAGTTGATCCGACTTGATCACAAATTGCTCGCGGCTGGCAGGCGCGATTCGACTCTCAACCTCTCGGATTAATCTTGGAGTGGAAGCGCCGGCCCCGGAAAAGGCGTAGGCCAAGCATAGATTGGCCGCCGGTAGGCGCCACAAGTCCACCGGCGGCGAGCTCTCCAAGCCCCCCAAGGTCTCGCCGGAATCGCTCGCTTCTAGCAGCGACTCGACTGGATAGCGGCGATACCGGATCAAGCCACCGGCGAAGATCGCGGCCACATCTGCCCCGCTTCCCCGTCCTCCTTGGGCTTGCGCGTGAGCCAAAAGCGCCAATTTGAGCGTGTCCAAGCGTTGCTCGAGAACGTACCGGGCGGACTCGGCGGCGAGCACCGAGGTTCGGGCGCTGCCTCCAAGGCCCGGCTTTCCTCCGGCAGGCAGAGTGGGTGCCGAAAGCGCAAGTCCAAAGCCCAGCGCTTCGCGGCCATGAAGCCTGACAACCTCGTGCAGCGCCTTAGCCGCGAAGGAAAAGGCCTCCGGCACGCCTTGCGACCAGTTGATCCCCAGTGGAGTGCAATACCCTCGTAACCGACCGGCTTCCAGCGCCAAGTGGACTTCCCGATCGGTCCGCCGCCGCACGTACGCTTCACCGCGTGGCTGCACCGCGGCAATTCGAGCGCTGCCGCCCCACAGCACGGCGTATTCTCCAGTGAGGAAGAGCTTGCTCGGGGCCGAAAGAAAACGATCCATTAGAACAGGTGGGTTTCGCTCAGGTGGGCGTCTCCTCCCATCTTGCAACAGATCGTTTCCTGAGCGCCCAGCGTGTCTGCCAGCGATTGCACTTGGGTCAAGTGTTCAGCATCGGTGAGGAGCACTGGATTGGGGCCTGCATCGAGCGTAAACCAGACGGGAATTCCATTTCGGCGCTCCTGGGGCAGAGCGAGCACCAAGCGTAAGGTCTCGGGGCGCAGGTAACAAAGAGGTGGATCCGCCGCGAGCGCCGAGGCGTGCATTCTCCAGGCATTGCGCTCCGCGATCCGGCCCAAGCCCCCTAGATCTCGGCGGTCAATTTGCTCGATCGCGCGCTCGACCTCGCCCTCCGCATCCTCGACCCATGCCGCGTAATAGGGAGAGGTTGCGACGGTGTGCTGCATTCCCTCCCGCGAGGTAACTTCCTTTGCCTGCCGCCCAACCAGCGCCACCACCAGCCGCAGCTCGGGCCAATGCGCCTCGGTGAAGAGTTGCTCCGCGTAGCTGTCGCTGCCATCGCGTGCTTGGCCGCGCCGCCACACGCAAACTCCTCCCTGAAGGCTACGGCACGCGGAGCCGGAGCCCAAACGGGCAAGAATGGACGTTTGTCGCACGTCGGAGGCCAACCCAGCCGCGGCCCGCGCCGCCATCGCCAGCGCGGCAAATCCAGCCGCACTGCTGGCCAGCCCTGCGGCGGATGGAAAGTTTCCCCGCGAGGAAACGCGCGCACCGCCCTGGCGAGCCCGAGCCATCGACCGAACGCGATCCAATACCTCGGTAATCCGGGCCCGCTCGAGACCTTGAGCCGGTTCTCCGTGTAGCTCGACCTGCTCGCGGGCCGCGGCGAATTGGACCGTAGTGGTGACTTCGAGCTCTCCGAGCGTGATCGAGAGGCTGGACTGGTACGGCAGAATCAACCGATCGTCGCGCTTTCCCCAATACTTGACCAGAGCGATGTTGGGATGGGCTACCGCCGTCGCCTTGAGAGCCGAAGTCACAGGGCGCGAGGTCCAGCAATCTGGTTTGCAAAGCATTGGAAGCCCTGGCGGCTCAGCTGCGCCACTGCGGGCTCAGGCTCGCGAAATAACGCAATCACCGCGCCTCCATCGCCGCCGGCGCCGGTCAGCTTGGCCCCAAGCGCGCCCATCTTGAGCAACCGCTGAACCATTTCGTGGATGTTGGTCGAGGAGAGCTGCAATGACGTCAGCAATCCTTGATTCACGCTCATCAGATCTCCGAGCGTATCCAGGTCCGCGCTTTCCACCGCTCGGGCGCCTTCGGTTGCAAGGTAGCCGATCTCCTTGAAGAGCCGGTGATAACGGGAAGGCCAACGCTTGGTGCGTTCGGCAAGCGCGGAGACGGTGGTCTTGGTCGGAGGTCGATTCCCAACCACCACCACCAAAATCTTCAGCGGCTTCGGACACCGCACCGCTCGGACCTGCGCGGCGGACCTGCCGATTCCCCGCCGGAAAAGAATCATTCTCTCCTGAGCGCTGGCGGTGTGGTCGATCCCGGATGGGTTGCCATGGAACACGCGCTCCATCGCGCCCGCTGCAGTCAAGACCTCCGCTATCTTTCCCGGCCTTCCAGCAGCCTTGAGCAAAAGCCGCGCACAAGCGACTGAGAGGGCGGCTGAGCTGCCCAAGCCCATCGACGTCGGAAGATCGCTCTCGAAACGGACCTTGATTTTCGGCTGACCACAAATCGCCGCCGCGCGGGCAAACGCCGCTCTGAGCAAAACCCTGCCAGCACCTCGAAGATGGGCTGGGAGCTCGAGCCGGGCGCTGCGAGACGGCGTGCCCCGGGCGGTGACCCCCCACGACAGCGGCGCAGCCAACGCGGGATAGCCGTAAACAACGCTATGCTCTCCCAGCAGAATCACCTTCCCAGGGCCGAACGACGCGAGGGGCACCATTCTTGTTTGGCGCGAAGCAGCGAGTCCGTACCAGCGCTAACCGGTACCGGTGGCGGCTTCTTCCTTCGAAAGCAGCGCCAAGAATTCTCTCGCCTTGTCGACTTTGACGTGTCCGGCTTTGACCATCAGGTTGGCAATCTTTTCCACAGAGGCTCCGCGAGCCCCGGCAGTCACCGCCACGCACCGGGCATGCAGGGCCATGTGCCCCTTTTGGATTCCCACTGATCCCAGCGCTCGCAGCGCCGCAAAATTCTGGGCAAGTCCCACGGCGGCAAAAATCGTCGCCAGCTCCCGGACTGACGAGACGCGCAGCAGCTTGAGCGCCATCTGAACGCCGGAGTGCACCTTGATCGGTCCACCCACCGTCCCGAGCGCCAGCGGGAGCTCGAGGTTTCCCAGCAACAGTCCGTCTTCGAGATACCAATTGGACAGCGGCCGATACTGCCCTTCGCGGCAAGCGAATGCATGGGCGCCCGCCTCAATTGCTCGCCAGTCCTGGCCAGTAGCAATCGCCAGCGCATCGATTCCATTCATCACGCCCTTGTTATGGGTCGCGGCTCGGTACGGATCGGCCCGCGCGAACCGACTCGCCTGGGCGATCCCATCGGCAATCTCCGCGCCGGTAAGATCGAAATCGGCAAGCAATGGCACCGGGATTCTGCACGACGCTCTGGCAAGGCGTCGGTCGGCGAGGTTGGAGAGAATTCGAAGGTAAACCTTGCCACCGGTCAGCTGCTCGATCAGTGGAGCCACGCCCTCGGCTACGGTGTTGATCAGATTGGCTCCCATTGCTTCCTGGGTGTCGATCAGCAAATGGACGATCAACAGGGGTTCGCCCCGAGGTCCTTCTGGAGCGGGCAACACCCGCACCTCGACCTCCTTCGCGCCTCCGCCCCGATTGACCAGCGCGGGGTGAAAGCTGTTGGCAAGCGCGAGGATCTGATCCTTTGCGTCGAGGATCCGCTGGCTGGCCTCGGTCGGATCTCCGTAGCGAGTGACCTGCACCTGGCCGATCATCATCGAGTCATCGGCCTCGGCGATGAACCCGCCGGCCTCCCGGACGATTTTCGCAGCGAAGGAGACCGCCGCAATCACCGAAGGCTCCTCCACCGCCATCGGCACAATGTAGTCGCGTCCGTTGACCTGCAGGTTGAGTCCCAACCCAAGCGGCAAGCTGAACGTGCCGACCGCGTTCTCAATCATCTGGTTGGCAGTCTCCGGAGCCAACGACGTCGCGCCCTGGAGGTGGGAGACCTCCTCGGGGCTGAGGTGAAACATCCGGCCAATTTGATTCAACCGCTCCGGGATCGGTAGCTTGTAGAAGCCGGCCAAACGGGACGTCACCTTCTCGGACATGCATCCTCCTCTGAAAGTCGAGCTCTATAGCGCTGCCAGCCAATCCTTCAACTTCCCGCTGATCACCCTGGGTCGGGCGCGCAGCTGATCTGCGTCCCGGCTGCCGGTCAGCAGCAGCCCCTGCTTCAGTCCGGTCAAGATCGCATCGATCGCTCGGTCCGCGCCCTCTCGGCCGCCGTCCTGCAGGGCCCGGAAGATAGGCAGCGCCATTCCAGCCAGATTGGCCCCAAGCGCCAGAACCTTGACCACATCCAATCCGGTCCGGATCCCGCCTGACGCAATCAGCGTGACGTCCGGGCCAACCGCCCGTCTGACCGACAGCAGCGCCGCGGCAGTGGGGATTCCCCAACCCGCGAAAGTGCGGCCTACCTCCTGAGCCACCCCACGGGCGCGCAGCTCTTCAACCCGGACCCAAGATGTCCCGCCCAGCCCGGAGATATCGATCGTTCGCACGCCGCAATCGCGCAGGCCGCGCGCGACGTCGGGCGAGATGCCGCACCCTGTTTCCTTCACCAACAAGCGCTCGCCGAAAATTCTGACCAGAGCGCTCACCGTTTTGTAGCCGCCCCGAAAGTCGCGATCCCCTTCTGGCTGGGTCAACTCCTGCCCGACGTTAAGGTGCAGCGCCATCCCGTCGGCCTGGATTGAATCCGCCAATCGGCGTACGCCGTCACCGCCGAGCGCAGCCGCCTGCCGCAGTCCGATATTTCCGATCACCGCCGTGGTGGGGGCCACGTCCCGGACCCGAAACGTGACAGCGCGCTCGGGATCTTCACTCATCGCCCGCTGACTACCGACACCGAAGGCCATGCCGTGTTTCTCGGCAAGCTCCGCCAGATCCCGATTCACTCGAGCCGCGCGGTCGGTTCCTCCCGTCATGCCCGTGACCACCACAGGGACGCGAAGTTTTTTGCCGAAAAGCGATGCGCTTGTGTCGACGTCGGAGAGTGCCAATTCGGGAATTGCGCAGTGCACCAGGTCCACGCACTCCAAGAGCGTACTGTTCTCGGCTGGCTCCACCTCCTCGGAGGCGCACAAATCCAGGTGCGAGTTCTTTCGGCGGGCTGTGGTTTCGTCAGCCATGGCGTGCTTTGCTAATGACCCGGCGGCTGCATTTCCCTGGAATGACTGGGAACCTACGCTTCTATCTCCATCACCGGTGAAGCAATCGGCGATCCCCTAAGTCCCTGAATCGCTGGGCAGATTCCTAACAGCGACCGAGTGGTTCGCGCAAGGCAACGGGAGAAAATGGTGCCCGCGCCGAGCGGAATGGGTGCAGGTTTGCTGCGGTTGCCGTCGTAGGATGCGCAAGTTCTTGAAGCAGCATGATCCCCGCGCCGACTGCGGATATCGCCAATCGGTTTTATGTATAGAGGCGATGAAGGAGAACTTGATGGCGCAGCACGACGCTTGGAACGACCCACAGCCGCTTCCGGCCGGACCGGACATCCGGCCGCTTCGGCGCCTGGGCAACTACGCCAAAACCGCGGTGCTGTTGGCGGCGCTCACGGCGCTCTGCTTGGGAGTCGGCCAATGGGTCGGTGGGCCTCGCGGATTGATGTTCGCGGGGGTGTTCGTCCTGGTGATGAACTTTGTCTCGTACTGGTTCAGCGACCGGATTGCCCTCGCCATCCATCGAGCGCAGCCCCTCGACCGAAGCCAGGCGCCTTGGCTGTACGAAATGGTGGAGGACCTGGCGCGTCGCGCAAATATCCCCACTCCGCCGCTGTATTTGATTCCCGTCCCCACTCCCAATGCCTTCGCGACCGGGCGCGACCCCGCCCATGCGGCGGTGGCGGTTACCTCCGGGATTTTGGAGCTATGCGATCGCCGCGAGCTGCGGGGCGTGTTGGCGCACGAGCTTTCGCACGTGAAGAACCGCGACACCTTGACCAGCACGGTCGCAGCGACGCTCGCCGGAGTGATCACCCACGCGGTTCAGATGCTCTTTTGGTTCGGCGGAGCCTTTCTCGGCGGCAGCGACGAGCGCGAAGAGCGGGGCGGCGGCCTGGCCACTCTGGGGCTGCTCTTGGTTGCCCCACTGGCGGCCACCCTCTTGCAGCTGGCGGTGAGTCGCTCCCGCGAGTACGAGGCCGATGCCTCCGGTGCGGCCCTCACCGGCGACCCGGATGCGCTCGCGGACGCGTTAGCCAAGCTCGAGCGCGGTGCGGAAGTTCTTCCCTACGACCGGGCACCCGCGACCGCGCATCTGTTCATCGTCAATCCACTTTCGGGCGGGGCCGTGCTTTCGCTCTTTTCCACACATCCTCCAATCGAGGAGCGAATCCGTAGGCTTCGCGCAATGCAGCGCGCCGCCTTCTAAGAAGCCAAAAGCGCTCTTTTTGCGGTCCGGGGTTGACGGGACTTGAGCGATCGATAGTCTCGAAGCCCTTGCGGGAGGTTGTCTCGTGTTGGTCGTGGTTTTAGTCCTGGTATCGATCGCCCTCTGCGTCACGCTGGGAATGTTGTTGTTCGGCCCGGGCCGTGGCTCTTCGCCGGCCAAGGGCGCGGCGCAAGGGCTTGAGTCTGAAAGCAAGGCAAAATCTGTTCTGGAAAACGAGTTGGAAAGGCGGCGCAGAGAGTTGGAGGAGCAGCGAGTCCAGGTTAACGAGCTCAAAGATCAACTGAAGCAAGCGAAGCGAAAGTTGTTCGAGCACAAAGAGCAAGAAAGGGACGGCCGGGGAATCGCCAAGGCGCGCGAGGAGGTCGAGAGGAACGCGTCGGTTCAGCTGGAAGTGGTCCGCTCCGAACTTTCAGCCGCATTGGCGGAAGTCGAAAAGCTCAGATCCGAGGCGAGCCCGGACAAGCCGAAGCGCCACGCACCACCACCCCCTCCCGTGGTCGAGAGCCCGCCCCCCCAACCCGCGGTGGTCGCTCCTCCCGCGACGCGCCGATTCCGAGAGCTTTCGGATGCGGACCGCGAACGGATTCAGCGCCTCGAGCAACAGGCAGCAAAAGATCGCGGCCGCGCGCTGGAACTGGAGCACGAGACCAAGCGCCTGCGCGGGCGGATGGAAACCCAGCATCGGATCTACGTGGTTACCAAGGGTGAGCTCGACCTGGTTAAGGATAAGTTCAAAGCGCTTGAGAAGCGGCTGAACCGCATACTCTTGGAGCGCGACCTGCTGCGGCGGGCGATCAAGGATCTGGAACGCAAGAGCGGGATCCTGGCCGAGCGGACTGAGTTGACCCCCGAGGAAATCGCGGATTCCGACCGGAAGGTCGAGGAAAAGTCCCTTCCACCCCAGCCGGGGACCGAAGAACCGGCCGCTGACGAAGTCGACGAAAATCGCCCAGAGGCAGCGGGGGGTGGAACGGCTTAGGCACGGTTGAGGATGCAGCTTTCGCTCGCCACCCGAATCTTTCTTGGTTACGCGGTGGTGCTCGCCACCTTCGCTGCAGTCTCGATCTTCAGCGTTGCGGAGATGCACCGAAATCAGCTGGAGATCCGACTGGTGAGCGAAGGGTACCTGCACCTGTCACAAGACGCGGCAGCGATCGAGACTTTGCATCTAAACCAGGCGATGGACACCGATCGGCTTTTCGAGGAGCAGAGCGTGGATACCCGCCGGACGCTGATCCGGCTTGCTCGGCTCTGGTTTCCGCACGTGATGGACCAGCGGCTGAGCGCCGCAAAAGACAAGGTGACCGAGATTTTGGAGTTCGCGCCGGCATTCGAAGCGCCGTTCGTCCGCGAAATGGCGCAGCGGATCCAGCAGCTCGATGGCCGCTACCGAGAATACCAACTCGCCGCGGCGAAGGTGTACAGCGCTCTCGAAGAGAGCTATCCGGACCGCTCCCTCGTCAACCAGCAGATGGGCGAGCTGAAGCAGCTGGAAGGCTCGATTGGACGCGACATTCGCTTCATCCATGCCGCACTGGAAAAGCGAATCAACGACCAGGTCGCGAAGGCGGAACAGCGCGAGCGGCGAACCGGTGTGACGATCATTGCGTTATCCGTGCTGGCGATCGGAGTGGGTCTTTTGGCAACCGCGATTTCCGCGCGAATTTTGAGGCCGGTGCGCACCTTGATCGAGGGCGCAAGTCGCATCGGCCGCGGAGACTACACGACTCAGTTGGAGGTGCGTGGAGCGGACGAGATCTCGGTGTTGGCTCGAGAATTTAACCAGATGGCCAAGTCCCTCCAGGAGCGGGAGCAACAGCTCAAGCAACAGCAGGAGGCTCTGGTCCAGGCCGAGAAGCTCGCGGCGATCGGCCGAGTTTCAGCCCAGATCGCCCATGAAGTTCGCAACCCGCTTTCCTCGATCGGTCTGAATGTTGAGCTTCTGGAAGAGGCGCTCGGCAGAGCCAGCTTCGGTTCCGAGGCGGAAGCCAAGGAAGCGCGCGCCCTCTTGGGGGCCGTGACTCGCGAAGTCGACCGCTTGACCGAAGTCACCGATGAATATCTGCGGCTCGGGCGGATCCCCAAGCCCGCCCTTACCGCGGAAGATATCAATCAGGTGTTGAGCAACGTGCTGGAGTTCTCGCGCGAGGAGATGGAGCGATCCAGGGTGCAAGTGATCCCGCGGCTAGATCCCCTGACCCCCCGTGTTCTGGCCGACGAGGCGCAGCTTCGACAGGTGTTCCTCAATTTGCTGCGCAACAGTCGAGAGTCGATGGACGGAGGCGGCAAGCTGGTCGTCGCCTCCCGGCCCGCCGACGGAGGGGCCGAAGTCGTCTTCTCCGATTCCGGCCGAGGAATGAGCGGCGACGTGCAAGAGCGGATCTTCGAGCCGTTCTTTTCTACCAAGGAGGGAGGAACCGGCTTGGGACTGGCCGTTTCCCGCCAAATTTTGCAGGCGCATGGGGGAACGATTCGCTGCGAGAGCCAGCCCGGAGCAGGCACTACCTTCGTCATCAGGCTGCCGCGGGCATGAGCCTCTCCTGTTTCAGAGACGTCCTCTCCTCCGGGTTGAAGGTGGTGACCATTCCGACTCCCCATTTGCACAGCGCGCTGATCGCGGCGTACGTGCGCGCGGGGTCCCGGCATGAGCGCGCTGCGAACAACGGAGTGAGTCATTTCCTCGAACACATGTTCTTTCGCGGCAGCCACGCATTCCCGGACACCGTGAAGATGAACGCCGCGGTGGAGGAAGCAGGCGGCAACCTCAATGGAGTCACCACCCGCGACCACGGCTACTATTTCACGCCGATACATCCCGATCGGCTGGAGGTGGGTTTTGAGGTTTTAGGGGACATGCTTACCCGACCCCGCCTTTGCGAAATGGAGGTAGAACGCCAGATCATTCTCGAGGAGATGCTGGACGAGGTGGACGAGAATGGGCGCGACATCGACCTCGACAACCTTTCGAAGATGGAGCTGTTTCCGGGCCATCCCCTGGCTCTGAAGATCGCAGGAACGGTCGACTCGGTGCGTTCAATGACCGAAAGGCAGCTGCGGGCTCATCACCAGCGCCATTACGTAACCGGCAACATGGTGTTGGTCGCTGCGGGGAACGTCAGGCGCGACGAGGTGCTGGGGCTGGCAGAAAAGCACTTCTCTCATCTGCGCCGTGGCGCGTCGAACTCGGAGCGCGTTCCACCACCACGCCGCTCGGGGCCGCAGTTTAGGTTTGTCCGTCACGACGAGGCGCAGACCGCAATCCGGATCAGCTTTCGAACCGTCCCGGAGCATCATCCCGATTTCCCCGCCCTCCACCTGATTCGGCGGGTGCTCGACGATGGGCTCTCGTCCCGCCTGCCGTTCAACGTGGTCGAGAAGCGCGGCCTCGCCTACAGCTTGCACGCCGGAATCGAGACGTTCGACGATTTGGGTATTTTCGAAATCGACGCCGCTTGCGCTCCCGAAAAGACGGCCCGCTTGTTTCTCGAAGTCTGTCAAACGTTGGCTGAGCTGAAGAAGGAGCAGATTCCCGAGGACGAGCTCGAGCGCGCCAAACAGCGCCACCGGATCCATCTCGAATTTACGCGCGACTCACCCGGCGAGCTCGCGGGCTGGTTTGGGGGAACCGAGCTGTTCAGGCCAGCCGAAAGCTTCGAGGAGCGCACCCGAAAAATCGAGGTCCAGTCTGCCGATCAGCTATGCCGCGTTGCCGCGCGCTACTTTCGAGCCGAAAACCTGAACGTGGTCGCGGTAGGCCAAACTCGCGGCTCCAAGGGGCTCAGAACCGCAGTCGCCGCAGCCGCGCCGCTGAGAAGCTAACGATGGATCCGTTCGTCAGGCGGTTGATCCAGCGCCTTCATCATCCCAACCAACCGCTCTCTCGGAATCGACATTTTCATACCTTCGACACGCCCGAGGGGCGCCTGGCGCTGAAAACATCCCGTCGTCTGAAGAGCCTGCAGAACGATTTGGTCGCCTGCGCGCGAGAAGGCAAGAAGGCCTCGCTGCGGCGAATGGAAGAGGATCCTAACGCGCCTCGAGTGGAGCTCCGGATTGAGCGCACCAATGGGTCGCGGGTGGCATTGCTTCACGAATCCGAATTCGAATTGCTTTGCGAGCTCCCCGGACTTGCCGAGATACTCGCCCAAGTCAAGGCCAGCGGCTAAATGCTGCCCTCGTAGACGAAGCTTGCGGGCCCTCGCATCTGCACGGTCTTCAATTCAGGATCAACCCAGACCCGAAGCGTGCCGCCCGGCAGCTCGACATTGAGCCATTGGCCAGGGGCAAGTCGCCCCAGCGCCACCGCGGCAACCGCCGCGGCGCATGCACCGGTTCCACATGCTTCGGTCAGCCCCGCGCCTCGCTCCCATACCGACACTTTTAGACCGGAACCGTTCTGTTCGACGAATTCGACATTGGTGCTCTGCGGGAAGAGCGGATGCTGCTCCAAGCGAGGACCTAGGCTTTTGGATGCTCCCAGGGGTTGCGCAAAAAGGACCAGATGCGGATTGCCCATGCTCACGGCGGTACCGCTTACTCCGGGATATCCAGGCAGCTCCTGATCTACAAACGGTGCGCCCGTCCGCGCCGATGGCAGCTGCGAGTCGATCAACTTGGCCTGCCCCATCGACGCTTCTACTTCCTCAGCTACACCGTCGCGGTAAGCGATCCGGCACTCGATTACCCCCGAGTCGGTTTCAATTTTCAGCCGTTCCGGCTTTTCGCGCTGATGGTCGACCAAGTATTTCGCGACGCAGCGAATCCCGTTGCCGCAGGTCTCGGCGCTGGAGCCGTCCGCATTGTGGACGATCATTCGAGCAGACGCGCGCACGGAATTGATCACCACCAAAACGCCATCGGCCCCCACTCCTCTTCGCCGATCACAAATCCGCCGAGAGGTTTCCGCGTCGATGTCCGCTCCGCTCGCACGGTGATCGAGTATGACGAAGTCGTTGCCCAACCCGTGGTATTTGAAGAATTTCTCAGCCATCGCGCTTTACGGCTTCTTCGCCTTTCCGCCCGGCTCCAGCGGCATCGCGGGAGGGTTGGCAACCGGGGGATCTTCTAGCGGCTTGTCGGTCGGAATGCTCGCGGAGCGGCGGATTTCAGCCTTGACCGCGCTCAGCTCGGCGCTCGCGCGTTGATAAATCTGCTCCACTTGTTGAGGCACCGATCGCCCGACGGAGTTGCGGAGCGCGGACAGCTCAGCGCTTTGCGCCGCTAGCCGGCGCTGAAGGGTATGAAGTCTGGCGTCCCGGTCCGCGATCGCAGCCGAAAGCTCCGCATCGCGATCGCCTGTGCCGGCCGCCTTCTGCAGCTCCTCGGCGAGCCGGGCCCGCTCGGATTCCGCCCAGTCCAGGCTGGATCTCAGCTTCTCCTCCTCGGAAGCGGCCCGCGCCAGCGCCTCTTGCGCGCCTCGCTGTTGCTCGGAGAGTTGACGGCTGAGGCGTTCGTTCTCCGCCTGGAGCTGGTAGGTCCGCTCCGAAGCTTCATTGAGCGCGGCCTGCATCTTCGCTTCGAGCTCACTCAACTCGGCCGTGGCGCGGCTGGATACGGCCTGCGCCGCAACCAACTCCTCTTGAGTCCGCGTCGCCTCCTGTCGCCGCTGTCCATTGTCGGAGAGCTCCTCGGCAAGCTTCATCCTCATTTCTTCGAGCTGTGACTCGAGCAGCTGCGACGCCTCGAGCTTCGCCCGGACCTCGGCTTCGCGCGACTCGACCTGGGTCCGGATCTGCGCCAGCTCGTCTTCGAGGTTGCGATTTCGGGCGTTCAGGGCTTCCAATTCCGACCCGGCCGCGTCACCGCTCTTTTCGGTCTCCACCCGGAGCGAGGCATTGACTGCTGCCAACTCTTTCATCTGCTCGACCAGCGTCGCAGCGTGCTCTTGCGCCTGCTCCCTCACCACCTCGATCTCCGACTGGTAGGCCGCAATCTGGCGCTCCCCATCCTCCACCCGTTGCCTTTCAACCACCAATTCCGCCTCCAGTTGCTTCAAGCGCAAGGCGAGCTGGTCAAGTTCCACCCGATCGCCGGCTCCTTTCTCGAACGCTTCGAGGCGTGCCTGCAGTTGTGCGCTAATTTCCCTTTCCGCCTGCAGCTCACGCTCGAACTTGGTCGATTGCGCGGAACGGGCTTCGCCGTCATCCCGTGCCTCTTCAAGCTGCTTCTTCAGTCGGCCAACGCGTTCGTCCGCGTCTCGAGCCCGCTCTGAAGTGCGCTCGAGGCATTCCGCGGCGAAGGCCAAGGGCTCCGGTGGAAGTTGTACCCAACTGGGATCCAAGGGGCGTGCGGGCTCCTGTCCGGCCAGCACCAAGAAGTATGCAGCCTCCACTTGATTGACCAGCGTTCCGTCAACCAGCAACCCCTCCGCGCCCTCAAAAGCTAACTGATACCCGACGACCGGACTCTGAGTCGCGACCTCGACCGACCGAAAATGGGGCGAGAGAGCGTCCAGAAGCTGACCAAACGTGGGTGGCGCCGCGGGTCCCTCGGGCTCCATCAGCTGGCAAAGCGCGAGGCCGGACGGATTACGCAACCCTCCAATTAAATGGCCATGCCCAGCAAGCAGCCGGACCAACTCCTTGAGCAATTCCGGCGCGCGCACGTAGGGCGCGAGATCTGCGACCAGCACCAGATCGAACTCGCCAGGCGCGAAATCCTCGAAGGTATTGGCTCGAAACCGCAGCTGCGGGGTACCGAGCTCGTTCTGCGCCTGCTCGATCGCGGGCACTTCCGCGTCGCAGGCCACCACCGACCGAGCGCCCCGTTGCAAAAGAAACTGCGCGGAACGGCCACCGGTCGCGGCCACTGCGCCGACTTCCAGGACTCGCCGCCGTGCGATTAAGCCTTCGGCGAAGATGTAGCGCGGCAACAGTTCGCTTTGGCCCAATTGCCGAAAGTGAGGGTTCATGGAAGGTTGCGCCTCACCAGTATAGCTCAGGAGATCGACCGGCATGGAGCAGCGACCCTTGATTCGCCGAACGACCAGCGCGCTGACGCGGTTGGTGGTGGTGTTGCTGATTTTCGGGTTGGGGGGCGCGGTCGTCTTTCTGATTTCCCAGCTGAATGCGCGCACCTTCCGGGTCGAAGTGATTGACAACAACCTGGTGATCACGAAGGGGCGGCTATTTCCAATCGGCGGGGAGCCGTATCGCCCCGCAGATCCTGCATTGAAGGAAGCGTATGCGGCGATCCCGTTGGAGGGGACCGGCATTGGAACCCTGGCCGAGCTGCGCTTCAATGACCGCGACGATCTGGACCGGGCTCTCTTCGACGTTCTCTCCCGGCTGGCGAGCAGCCGGATTAACTCCGATGACCCACAGGTGCTGGACCGGGGTGTTTACTATCTGCGCCGAGCCGAAAAGCTCTCCGGGTTGACCGAAGAGCAACGGCTGGTCCTAAGGGGCATGCAGTCCGAGGTCGCCTATTATCTAGCGCGCAACAAGCTCGATGACGCTCGGCGCACCGTCGCGGAGGCGTTAAGCCAGCTCAAGATCGCCGCCGGCGTGCAGAATCGGCATGCTCGGAGCGCCACTCAAATGATCTCGGAGGTTGAACCCGCAGCCGCCGCGCTGGAAGAGGCGCTGCGACGAGCGGTCCACGTCCTGGGCAGTCCCCCCGAGCCGGCCTCCTCGGCGCCGCAGCCGCCTCGCAGCCCAGGCCAAGCGCCGGATGCCTCCACGCCCGCCAACTAAGGTGGAGGAGGCGCACCCTTCAGCACCCCAATGAACGGCAGATTGCGGTACTGCTCGGCGAAGTCGAGCCCGTAACCCACCACAAACACATCGTCGATCGCGAATCCGCGATAGTCGACGTGAACTTGGCCTCGCGAGCGAGTCGGTTTCTCGAGCAGCGCGCAGACCTTGAGGGAAGCGGGATGTCTGGCCCGCAGGTTCTCGAGCAGAAATCGCATCGTCAAGCCAGTATCGACGATGTCTTCCACCAGCAGGAGGTCTCTGCCCGCCATCGGGGTACTGACATCCGACGTGATCCTGACCTCGCCTGTGCTTTCGGTTCGCCCCTGATAAGAGGAGACCCCGAGGAATTCGAGCGTAAGCGGCAGATCGATGGCCCGGGTCAAGTCCGCGACAAAGAAGATCGAACCCTTCAGGATGCTCACGATTGTGAGCGCCTTGTCACGGTAGTCTCGCGAAAGTTGGGAGCCTAGTTCCCGGATACGCGCGGATAGCTGCTGTGGCGTGATCAGGACCTGCACTTCTTTGTCGTAAAATGCCATGAATTCAAAGGGCCCTGCCCCAGTTTTGGGGTATCTACATGGATTCCGGTAGAAAGTACTGCTTCACCCCTGCTGTCTACCCTCGTATACTCATGCCTACATCTGCATACGGGTCCGGTGAGGAGTGGAGAATAGAGCCTGCACACCTGTGGCGCGATTTTGTAGGACGCGGACGCCGTCTACGGCGGTGACCGGCGTTGCGGTGGGCAGTGCCAATCCTCAATCTGCTCCACGCCATCCGGACCCTCACCTTTCTCCGAGCCCGCGTCGCCAAAGAGGCGAATCCGCTGATGGGCCTAACCTATCGGGAATCTCAGCTGCGATTCCTCAGCGTGAAGCTGGGTTTGGGACGAAACCATCTGGCTTTTCTGGCTCGGTTGATACTGTCTGGATGTGAGAAGCGAAGTCGGCCGCTTGTATTTTGAGGAAGCCTCGTCGATCCTTTATGCGCCCGCGGTCCTGAGGGGGACTTGAAGATGGAGATCACCGACGTTCGAGTCTTTCCAGTGGATGAAGAGAAGCTGAAGGCTTACGTGACAATCACGTTAGACAACTGTTTTGTCATCCGCGACCTCAAAGTGATCCATGGAAGCACAGGGCTTTTCATCGCCATGCCCGCAAAACGGCGCAAGGATGGAACCTATAAGGACATCGCCCACCCCTTGAACACCGTCACCCGAGTCCGAATGGAAAAGGTGATTCTGCTCGAATATGAGCGCCAAAAGAATCTCTCCGCCGCTTCGTCGCCGCGTGAGGAGGCTGAGATGACCGAGGGGGAGTAGGCAAATAGCCCCTGGCGGCCCTGAGTTGATCAGCCATGTTGACCCACGACTTCAAAGTGTTCGCCGGAAACTCCAATCCTGCACTGGCTCGACGGATCTGCGAGTACTTGAAACGGCCGCTCTCCAGGGCTGACGTGACTCGCTTCTCGGACGGTGAAATCCAGGTGGAGATTGGGGAAAATGTCCGTGGCCTGGATGTATTCATCATCCAATCCACTTCGCCCCCCGTAAACGACCATTTAATGGAGCTGCTGATCATGTGCGATGCGCTCAGGCGAGCCAGCGCCGGATCGATCAACGCAGTCATTCCCTATTACGGCTACGGCCGGCAGGACCGAAAGGTAGCCCCGCGCACCCCAATTACCGCCAAGTTGGTGGCCGACTTACTGGAAGTAGCAGGAGCGACCCGGGTGGTCTCGATGGATATGCACGTCGGACAAATTCAGGGATTCTTCAACATTCCTTCCGACCACTTGTTTGCCTCTCCGGTATTCCTGGAGGACATGCGCAAGAACTTTCCAGATCCTGGGGATGTGGTGATCGTCTCTCCGGACGCGGGCGGAGTAGAACGCGCCCGGGCCTATTCAAAACGCCTGAATACGTCGCTGGCAATCATCGACAAGCGGCGATCCCGGCCGAATGCCTCCGAAGTGATGAACTTGATCGGCGATGTTCGAAATCGAACTGCGATCCTGCTGGACGACATGGTGGATACCGCGGGCACCTTGACCCAGGGGGCGACCGCGCTGAAGGAAAACGGGGCGCGCCACGTGGTGGCCTATGCGGTGCACGCAGTGCTCTCGGGGCCTGCGATTCCGCGGATCCAAAACTCGCCGATCGAACAGGTGGTTTTCACTGACACCGTGCCTCTGTCCGAGGCGGCGCGGAGTTCATCCAAAATTCGAGTGCTGGGGACGGACCGCCTGTTCGGAGAAGCAATCGCCCGCATCCATCGCGCGGACTCGCTCAGCTCCCTGTTCGTTTAGTTTTCCCTGCGCACAACCTTGACCGCAGCCCCGGAACGCTGGCAAAAGGCGTCTTTTCGTTGGGATGCCTGATTCGGGGTCCGCCATGAAGGCGGAATGCCGGATGGCTCTTCCGAACGGCGTAGGGAAGGAAACCATGGCGATTGCACGAAGCACACTCGAGGGCCAACCGCGGGAACAATCAGGCAAAGGTTACTCAAGGCGCCTGCGCGCAAGCGGGCGGATTCCGGCAGTGGTCTATGGGCGCCACTCAAAAGGAGCCACTCACTTTTCCGTGGATCCGCTATCGATCAAGACCGCCCTTTCCACCCCCCATCGGTTCAACACCCTGATCACCTTGAAGATCGATGGACAGCCGGAACGCCAGGTTTTGGTCCGCGACTTTCAGGTGGATCCCGTCAGTCGCGATCTACTCCACGCAGACTTCTTGGAAGTTCGGGAAGACGAAAAGGTGAAGGTGAAGGTGCCACTGCAGCTGGTCGGTCGGCCCGCCGGAGTCGCGGAGGGCGGCATCCTTTCACAGATTCGCCGTGAGCTGGAGTTGTATGCCCTTCCCAGCGCGATACCCGAGAAGATCGAGGTAGATGTCTCTCACCTCAAGATGGCGCAATCGATCCACGTCAACGACATCAAGCTACCGCCAGGCGTGGAAGTGAAGACCACGATCAACTACACCCTAGCCGTGGTCGCGGTCCCGGAGAAGGAAGAGGTGGTTGCACCGCCACCCACCGCCGAAGCCGCGGTCGCCGAGGAAGGAGCAGCGCCGGCCGGTGCGGAAGCCAAGCCCGGGGCAGGCGCCCCAGCCAAGCCCGGGGCACCCGGTGCGGTCGAGGCCAAGCCTGGGGCAGCTGCTCCGGCAGGCAAGAAGGAAGAGCCGAAGAAAGAGGACAAGAAGAAGTAGTGAAGCTGATCTGCGGGTTGGGTAACCCCGGCCGTCAGTACCGAAACCATCGCCACACGATCGGCTTTCGCGTGCTCGAGGAGCTTTGCCGGCGCCTGGACGTCGCGCTGACCCAACGCAGATTCGAGGCTCGATTGGCACAGGCGCGGCTTGGACTGGAGCGGGTGGTCCTGCTCGAACCCCAAACCTTCATGAATCTCTCCGGTGAGCCGGTTGCCGCAGCGGCCCGGTTCTTCAAGATCGCCCCTGAAGACACTCTAGTGATTCATGACGAGCTGGACTTGCCGTTTGGGCGGATTCAACTGAAGCAGGAAGGCGGCTCCGGCGGCCACAATGGCCTCAACAGCATCATCGAACGCTGGGGAACTTCCGATTTCGCCCGACTGCGCTTTGGCATTGGGCGGCCGTCCACCGACTCCTCGCTGGAAGACGTGGTCGAATACGTGCTCTCGGACTTCGATCCGCAAGAACGCAAGCAGCTCCCCGAGCTGATCGACAAAGCGGCGTCTGCATCGCAAATCTGGGCCGAAAAGGGTCTGGCCACTGCGATGAATCAGTTCAACCGGCGCTGACTGGGCCTGCGCAATCCGGGCGTTATTCGCCAATTGGGTCCGCTTGCTTTCCGGTCCGCGGACGGGCGTGCTTGAGCAGGGCAAGATAGTCGACCGACACCGGCGCAGGGGGCGCCGGCGGGGTTCCGAGCGCGGCGATTCGCTTGCTGAAGGCGGCCACGATGTCCGGCATCGGCCGCAGTGCGCTCAACAACGCCTCCGGCCCGTCCAGGGCCTGGGTCAAGGAAGCCGCCACCTTGTCCAACGGAAGTCCACGGCGGATTAGATCCTGAAACGAATTCGAGAGCATCAGCAGATTGTATCCGGCGGATTGCACCATCTCGGCTGCGACGCGGAGGACTTGAGGCGCAGTCAGGGCCCCATCGCCCAAAAGCACCAGCGCGGCCTGAAAGTAGTTGAACACCGGCACCACTCGAGGTCCGAAGGTGGAAAAGACCGCTGGCGGAGTGAGCCGATCCAAGTGAATGAAAATCCGGCGAACCGGATCGGCGGTCGAGATCTTCTCCAGGCTCCGAAAGATTGCGGCGACTTCGTCGCGGTACAGCTCGGCGGCGACGACGATCTTCCGCAGATCGTCCTCCTTGACCCGGCCGGCGATCAGGTCGGCATACAAGGAATAGATGAAGGCGTCGGCCTCCGCGTCATCCCCAAACAGGATCTCGTCCGAGTCCACCGGCGTGGCCGCGCGACTTTCCAGCAGAGCGTTCAGCTTGAAACCGAGTTGGCCGCGCAAGGCCCGGAACCGGCCGCGAAGCAGATTGCGGACGTTGTCCTTGAGAACCAACTCGTCCCATTCCACGCCGTCCAGCCGCAGCTTGCCCTCCAACACGGCGCGCATCTGCTTGGGGCTGCCGGAAAGGATGAACAGCTTGGAATCTCCTCGGGCGCGCAGCTCGCGAATCAGCGCCGCGGCGCCGGGAATCGCCACTTTGTCGCTCGCTTTCTGGAAGGCGCTTCGCATCAATTGCCGAAAGGTATCGAACTCGCTTTGCAGGTAGGTCTTGTCCAGATCCCAGCGATAGATGTGCTTTGGAGGTCTGGGATCGATGCGGTCGGGCAGCGTCACGGGCGCAGACCTTCCGCGATCGCTCGCGGAAGTTGTGCAGCAACCGCTTTGGCCGCCACTTTTCCGGCATTGGCGATCGCCCGCGCCCGGGATCGTCCGTGCGCCTTGATCAAGATTCGGTTGAACCCCAGGACCGGCGCTCCTCCGTACTGTTGCCAGTCGGTTACCGCTTGAAGTTGCCGGATGCCCGAGGAAAGCATCGCCAGGCCCAGCCGCCATTTCAACTTCGACCGATAGGCGTAGCGAGCCAGCTCCGCCACCGTGTCATGAACGCCCTCGAGCATTTTCAAGCAGACATTGCCCACAAATCCATCGCACACCACCACGTCCGCGCTGCCTTGGGGAATGTCCACGCCCTCGACGTTTCCGATAAAGTGTAGCCCCTTCATCGCGATCAACCGGCGGTGCGCTTCTACCACGTTGGGGGGTCCCTTGTTCGGCTCGGTTCCATTGGAGAGCAGGGCCACCGATGGATGAGCGTTTCGAGAAATGACTCGCGCGTATGCCGAGCCCATCACCGCGAACGCGACCAGATCGTCTGCGCTGGCCTCCAAGGTCGCCCCCACGTCAAGGATCAGCGAGAACGGATCCAGTTTGCTTCCGTGCCGCGTCCGGGTTGGGTACACCGCCGCCAGTGCGGCTCGCCGGACCCCCGGAATCAGCTTGAAGGAGCGCGCGCAAGCCACAATTGCCGCCCCGGTGTTCCCCGGCGCCACCATCGCATCCGCTTCGCCGTCGGCGACGAGGCGCGCGGCCACCGCTACCGAGGCCTCTGGCTTGTCGCGAAGCGCGTGCTCCGGCTTCTCGCCCATCCCGACGAAATCAGGCGCGTGGTGCACCGAGATCCGCTCGCCATTGTGCCGGATTCCGGCCAAGGCCGCGTCGATCGCCGCTCGTTGCCCCACCAACAGCGCGTGGATGTGCGGCGCCTCGAGCGAAAGCTGGGCCGCGCCGCGCACCACCTCCATCGGTCCGTGGTCGCTGCCCATCACATCAAAAGCAATGGTGATTGATCCGGGCATCAGCCGAGGCATACCGCGCGCTCGGCCATTCACGATAGGCCAAGCGCACTATCGGACTATTTGAATGTAGCGGTTGCCCGCGGATGGCAATCTAAATCCGCAGCGCCTGACCGCCGACCGCCCCTCAGCCGCCGGAGCCTGCCAGCGCTTGGCGCTCCGCGCACCCCTTGGTGAGGGTGTACTGGTAGGTGCCCAGCTCGTCGCGCCAGTACTCGCCTTCATAGGGCCAGTACAGCTGCTCGTCGGATACCGCCACCGAGTGGCGGTAATTCTTCACCATCTCCTGCGGCCCGCCGGCCCTCAGCTGCCCTTCGAGGAATTCCTTTTCCTTGGTGGTGGTCTCGAACTTGATTCTCAGCCCGTTGGTGAGAAGCCGCTTCAGCTCCGCGAGCTCGGTCTCGAGCTTTCCCTTGGCCATGATCCCAGCGCGCTTCACCAGCCCCTCGCGCTGAATCTTCAGTCCCTCGAGAAGATTCTTGGCCAATTCCGAGTAGCGGAAGGTGTCGCCCTTCTTGGCGATCGAGTCCATCTCATCTTCCAGCTCGAGAATCGAGTCGTTGGTATTCTTGAAATCCTTGTCAGTCAGAGCCAAGCGAAGAATCTTGTCCAGAATCGCATCCGTCTTGTTCTTGGTCGCGCTGGTCTTGTTCTTCTTCTGGATGTCGGCGAGCACTCTGTAATACTCGGAGGAGTCCTTCTCCCTCCTGGTGATCAGCTCGAGCTGATCGTGGACCGGCATGTAGATCTGCTCGAAGTCTTCGAGCGTGGAGCGGGCTTCACGGTAGCGGCAGTTCTCGTAGTAGGTGACCGCCTTGAGAATCAGCGCTTCTGGGAAGTACTCGTCCTTGAAAAACGGCGCCGAGAGCGTGATGAGATTGCCCAGCGTTTGCTCGTACTGAGCGATCCGATAGTTCGCCCAGGCTGACTCGAAGAGCGCCTCCAACCACTGTTTGCCGCCGCGCTCGACCTTGCCGTAGTAATAGATCGCATTTCGGTTCTGACGGTGGCCGTAGTGGGTTCGGGCCAGCTGCATGAATACGAGCTCCCGCAGATCCTTATCCAGCTTGGCTTCGGTCGCTGATTTGCCCGAGTCTGGGCGAGTGACCCGCACCACCTCTTTCATCGATTCGAGCGCGGTGTTGTAGTTGTCCTCTCGGAAGTAGGCCAGCGCCTCCAGATACTTGGCGCGGCCATAGAACGGATCGCTTTTGGGGACGGTGAGAACCAGCGTCTTCACTTGATCGAAGCTCTTGTTTGCCTCCGCCCGCTGATCGATTGCGTCCAGCGCCTTGCCGCGAACGAAGTGGTAGCGCGCCAACAGATAGCGGAACTCGCCGCGGAACCGCTGGGGGAACTCGAAGTTGGCGTACTTCGCAATTTCCTCCAGAATCACCGCTTCGTTGGTCGTCTTGTGGCTGATGAAAAACAACCACTCCAAGCCGTTCTTGAAAAACTTGGTCTGGGGCCCCTTGCCCAGGATCTTCGAGAACTCGCCGAGCGAGGAGTGATACATCCCCATCCGATAGAGGGACTTTGCGAGAAGGTAGTGCGAGTCCAGCTGCAAACCCAATAGCTTCGGATCCCGCATCAATTGGTGTGCGGTCATCGCAGCCAGCTCGTACTGCTCTTGCTTGAATTGCTGAACCGCCACGTCGAGCTTTTGCCGCTCCGCGCTCTTGCCGGTGAGGTCCACCGCCTCGAAAGTCAGGGTTGCGGCGGGCGTGGGGATCGGCTCGGCCTTGCTCGGGCTCGGAGGCTTGGAAGGTTCGGCCAGTTTGCTCGGAGCCGACTGCTTCGGTTCGGGAGCGGGCGAGACCGGCGCAGGCGCAGTCTCGCGCGCGGGAACGGTCACGATCGCGGCGTCCTGCTTCTTCCGCGTTCGTCTCTTGGAGTGTCGTTGGCGATGTTCCGACGCATCATCCGCACTTTTCAAATGGGCCCGCTTTTTTCGAGTGTCCTTTTTACGGTTCTTTTTCTTGCTCTTCGATTGACTGGAGAGGTCCAGCCCCTCGAAAGAGGTCTGGGCGGAGGCGGGATCCGCGGCCCAAAGCGCGATGGCCAGTGTGGCGAGCCTGAGGAGGCGAGGCAGGGTTGTCATGATTCGTTAAAGCGGGTTGGGAAGAAGAACGAAAGACCCAGCTCAAAGAGGAGCTGCTGTCGAAGCGACGTGGTTCCAATCGGCACAACTTGTTCGTTGTAGATCAAATCTCGAACCTCGAGGCGCAGGGTGATCCATGGGTTGAAGAAAAAGCGCGCTCCCAAGCCGGCATTGCCGCCGATCGCGGTCTTCGCACTGCTGCCTCCGTTGGAGGACGGCCCGGCGTAGCGCACCGCCGCCGGCCCTGCGATCCCATAAAGATCGAAGTGCACGAACTTTTCCGCAAACAATGAAAACTTGCCGTAGATCGGCGCCCACTGCAGATCGAGACCGCCGAGGAGAGTGATCTGTCCGGGGGCTCTACCGTCGACCTGTGAGAACGTGGGTGAACGACAGGTGCGGGCCAGGGTAGTGGGATCTACGGTACAGATCTGCGCGTTGCCGGAAACAACCGGGATGCTGTATCCGAATCGAAGGCTGACGCCCAGCGTCTCCAGCGGGTGGTAGGTGAGCGCCCCTCCGACGATGTACTTGACGAAGAACGCATCTCTCATCGAGATCGTCGCCGACGGGCTGAACTCGAATCGGCCTTTTTTCATGAAGAGCTGGCCGGACACTGGACGAATCCGCTCGCGAAGCGGTCCAAGGCGGTCCTTGTCCACCTCGGAAACGTCTCCCGCCTCTTGCTCCGACGACTGAGCGAACGCCGGAGCGGCGAACAATGCGAGGAGCAAAGCAGCCTGACCTAGTTTCATCACTCCGCCTCTCTGCCGGTGGACTTGAATGGGATAAACAGCGACACGCCCGCGTTGAGCATCAGCACGTTTTGCAACTCGCCTTTGGTGGTCCCGGCCGGCGTATCGAAGTATGCGGTGTCGATCAGCGCCACGTTGAACGCCAGCCAGTCCTTGGCCACGAAGCGCATTCCAAATCCGAGATCACCCGCGGGATTGGGTCCGCGACCGGGCTGAGCCGAGGTTTGGGTTCGGACCACGCCCAATCCACCGAGAATGTACGCGTCGATATGCAAGATTGAATTGAAGATGCTGATCTTTCCGTAGATCGGGCTCCACTCGGCATCGCCCATCAGCGACCACTGCGGATACGACGGAAAAATTCGGCTCTGGAAAGTGCTTTTGGCAATCGGCGCATCGGAGGTTGCGATCACCTGCATCGAGGTGAAACGCGCAGAGAGCGCCAGCGTGTCCGACAGGTAGTAGGCACCCCTCACTGCGAGGCCGAACTTGGAATAGTAGGCGTCGTTCAACGAGATTGCGACGTAGGGCGCCAGCTCGAAGCGATGCTTCTTGAGATACACCTTGCGCTGAACGCTCTTCACTCGATCTTCGACGGTCGTATCGCGCTCGGTCGCGATCGGTTGCGCGATCGGCTGATCGCTGACCGGTACCTCAGCCGGCTTCTTTTTCGGATCTTCCTTTTTTTCGCCTTCGCTGGTGAGGTCGAGTCCTAAAGTTCCTTGGGCGATCGCGACAGCGGGAATAAGCCACGAAATCAAAACAGCCGCTCGGCCGGTCAATTGGGGATTCTCCATCCGTGAGTGGGAGACGCGCGATGGGACGCTGTGCCCCTCAGCAACGCGGAATCCTACAGCTCATCGCTCGCGGGCGGCAATCCTTCCACCTGTCCAACCTGCCTACATCGTTAAACAATTTCCCACTTCGGCGCCTTGTGGTTACGAAGTGCTGTGGTAGCCTTCCGCATGCACCCGTTGCTTAGAACGGATGCAACTCTTCTTGAAGATGCCCCAGCGATTGCTCTTTCGGATGGCGCTTCTGGCGCTGCTAACCGTGCTCGAGGCTTGTAGATCGGCCACAGACCTGGGCAATCCCTGCGTGCTGGTCAAGAAGAATCCCGACGGCGGGAGCACTCCGGTGTCAATCAAAGAACGGGAACTTCCCGACGGCGGGAAGGACTTCATCTCGTTCGGAGCCGCCATCTGCGAAAACTTGGTGTGCGTTCGCGACTCGGCCTACCCGAAAAACCCGGACCCCAACGCGGACGCTCTGGGCTACTGCTCGAGCGCGTGCGTGGCGAACAGCGGGACCTGCGCTTCTGCCAATTCCTCAGACGATAGCAATCCGGCCAGGCGACTGACTTGCCGCGCCTTGTTGCTCGACGAGCTAACCCTCGCCGCGATCTGCTCGGCAGATCCGGTGAAGTGCTATCAGTATTTCGGCGGAACCACCTCGCCCTACTTCTGCGCGCGCGGCACCGGGCTATAAACGCGGCCCAGGCGCGGGCGAAGTCAGGGCTCGACCGGCAGCATCGAAGCGCCCTGAATCTCCACTTCGCACCCAACCGCGATGCCCTGCTTCTCGGCCCACCCGCCGGGTACCTCGAGAACGTAGAGCGAGGGTTGGCCGCCCGAGCGCGTGGTCAGAGATTTCGGCGCCGCCTGCGGGACGATTCCGACGACCTTCCGTTGCTTGCCGATGAAAATCAGGTCGAGCGGAATCAAAGTGTTGCGCATCCAGAACGTCTGATCTCGCTCGTCCGAAAAGATGAAGAGCATTCCTTTTCCCTCGGGCAATTCGCGACGCCACATCATTCCCCGGTTGCGAGCCGCCGCGGTTGTCGCAATCTCCACCTCGACAACATGCATTCCTCGGTACGCGTCCCGGAGTAGGACCTTGCCCTTGGGTAGCGCCGGCCCGACGTACGTCTCGGCGGTAGGATCGGCCGAGTTGACTCTCAAAGCGTTTCCATTCGATGGCGGGTCGCGGTGACAGGCCGCCACAGCGACGCAAAAACCGAACGCCCACAACCTCATGGCGTGTCGAGTGGCTTCCCGAGTAGCTTCTCGACCAGTTCCCGGCCGAGCTTGTCCACCATCATTCGCTCCACCAGGGCCTCGAATTCGGCCCGCTGAGCTTCATCCGAATAGGCGAACTGAATGCCCATCCCCTGCTCCTCGCCCTCACTGCTCGACCAGCGCACTTCGCCCGGAATCTCGAACGGCTCGAGACGTGTCGGGATCGATAGCTTGAACAGGAACCGAGTCCCGATCGGCAGCGGCTTGGGCGTTTTGATGAAGATCCCTCCTTTGGAGAGATTCTTCGTGTAGTCGGAAAAAAACGAGTTCAGTTTGCGGTACTGAACTTTGAGCTCGATCGGTGCGCGCAGATGGACGCGGCGATCACTCTTACTTTCTTCGGCCATGTGGGCTGGGATTATAGGAAGGCAATGGGCGAAGTCCTAGTCCGAGTGCGAAATCTCCTCACCAAGCGGGGGATCTGGCTGCTTGCGCTCGCGCTCTCCATCGGTGGCGCCGCGTTGGTACTGGCTCCGCTGTTTGGCATCCCGGGGTACGAGCTGGGAAGCGCGATGGCCGTCGGGGTTGGGCTTTTGGGCGGTGCGTTCGGGATCGCCGGGGCGTTCGAAGCCCGGCAGCGCCCTCTCGCGAGCGCCGGTGCAACGGTATGGGTCGCTTTCGCAGCATCGTTGGTTCTCGCCCTTTTGGTCCTGATTCCTCCGCTTGTCGTATCGCTGCTCTCTTCTTGGACCTTGACCGGCTGCGATCCGCTCACCGCGATCTCCTTTTATCCTCTCCTGACGCTGCCCTCGGCCGCGATCGCCTCGGCCTCGGGACTGGCGGCCGGGTGGATCGGCCGTCGGCCAGTTTGGGCGTCTTTGGTGTACCTGCTTCTGGTGCTCGCCTCGTTGGCAAAAACCGTCTGGCCGCTTTTCGATGGACCCCAGGTGTATGCCTACAACCAGTTCATCGGCTATCTGCCCGGCCCGATCTACGACGAGTTGTTGAAGATTCGGCCGGGCCTCGTTTGGCACCAACTCGAGACGCTGTGGATTGCCGCTTTCCTGGTGTTCGCCGGTTGGTGGTTTCTGGACCTCCAGCTCTTGCGATTGACGCGGCCGCATTGGCGACCGCTCGCAATTGCCGGTTGCGTGGTCGCAATGATCGCGATCGGCAGGATCGAGCTCAAGGCTCCGCAGTTGGGAATTCGAATGACCGATCGCTTTCTTCAGGCGGAGCTCGGCGGCCTCCAGCGTTCCGAACACTTCGAGCTGATTTTCCCCGAGGGTAAACCTGTGGACGAGGTGAACCGATGGATCCGGGACCTGGAATTCCGTTACCACCAGCTGGAGGCATTTTTTGGAGGTGCGCCCCAAGCGCGGATTCGGGTTTACCTCTACCGCTCCCCCGAGATGAAGGAGGCCCTGGTGGGCGCCGCTCAGACTCAGTTTGCCAAGCCGTGGCGACGCGAAATTCACCTCAATGATCTTCCCTTTCCGCACCCCAGCCTCAAGCACGAGCTGGCGCACGTAATGAGTGCGCCGTTTGGCGCATGGCCCTTCAGGGTCACGACGCGGTTTGGGATTTGGCCGGTGATGGGGGTGATCGAGGGGATTGCGGTCGCCGCGGAAAACCCGGTGCGCGAGTTCACACTCCACGAGTGGGCCGCGGCAATGCGTCGAAAGAAATTGGCCCCGGACGTTCGAAGCCTGTTTCGACTCACGTCGTTCTACGCGAACCCCGGGCCCCGCGCTTACACCGTCGCCGGATCCTTCATCCGCTACCTCAACGACACCTACGGTACCGAAAAGCTGGAGGTGCTCTATCGACACGGAGACTTTGCCGCCGCGTATCAGCGGCCGTTGGATGCGTTGGCCAGAGGGTGGGAGGGCTTCGTTGACGCGATCCCCCTGGAGCCAACGGCGGTGGACGAGGCATTCGCGCGCTTTCGGCGGCCGAGCCTATTTGCCCGGCCCTGCGCCCGGGAAGTGGCAGAGCTCGCCGAACAAGCCGCCTTGGTGCTTGAACAAGACCCCGCAGGGGCGCTGAAGCGCTACCGACGTTGCTCCTCGATCGAGCCGAATGAGCCGGCATTCCAGCTGGGAGCGGCGAGCACGCTTCAGAGGCTCGGCCGCTTCGAGGAGGCGCGCGCGCTGCTCTCTGGATTAGCCTCCCAGCTCCAACGCGAGCCCACGCTGCGCGCCGAAGTGATGATGGCTTTGGCCGACCTGGCGTGGTTCCGGGGTGATCTTCCAAGCGCAGAGTCCCACCTTCGAGAGGTGATCCAACTCAAGGGCAGCGCTGCGACCGAGCGGGCCGCTTACATCAAGCTCGCGGCGATTCATTCTCCGACTGTCGGTCCAATCCTGCAGTCCTACTTTCAACCGGGTTCGGAGGAACTGAAGCTGTTTCTGCTGCGGCGAGCTTGGGACGAGGAGCCGCGCAACGCCTATCTCAATTACTTGCTTGGTCGCAGATTGGCCCAGTATGGGGCGGCGGCACCGGCGAACTTTTACTTGTCGCAAGCGCTCGCCGAGAATCTGCCGGCGAGCATCCGGCGGGAATCCTGGCGACTCAAGGTGCAATCCGAGTACCTCGCGGGGGATTGTGAGGCAGTTCAGACCGATGCTGGGATGCTGCCGGACCTCGATGCGGCGCTCAAGGAAGAGATCGGGGAATGGAAGGAGCGCTGCGCGTTCGAGCAAGCGGCGTTTGACGGTGCTCTGGTGCCCCAGCGCGCTTTTCGCTAAACGCGAGCCGCACGGAGGCGTAATGCGGTTCGAAACCAAGCACCGGATTCAAGGAACCCCTTCCGAGGTGGAGCAGTCCTTACTGGACGAGCGATACCTCGACTATCTGCTCAAACACCATGGCATTCTGCTTGAGGTCCAGCTGCTGGAGAAAAAAGATGACGGGGACATCCTGAGACGGAAGGTTCGCTATCGGCCCAAGCCGGTGATTCCTTCGGTCGGTCCCAAACCGGTCCCACCCGAGTGGTTCGCCTTCGTCGAGAGTTCCTCGTACGATAAGCGCAAGCGAGAGCTCGCCTTCAGCAACGTTCCGACCACGCCAAAAATCAGCAGGTTGCTGGTCAATCAGGGGCTGCTGCGAATACGGGAAGCTCCAGGTGGACAAGCCGAGCGCTGGCTGGAAGGCGAAATTCGGCTTAACCTCCCTTTCTTGCTCAAACCGCTGGCGATCATCGCTGAGCGACTGATCCATGCCGAAGGCCTCAAAATCCTGGACGGCGAGGTACCGGTGCTCAACCGATTTATCGCCGAGGTATTGAGAAGGTAGGACCGCGGCCGCTCCGAAGGAGCGGGAATGATCGGATGACCGCGTCGTTGTGGAAGGAGGAGTGGAACACCATGAGTGTAAGAGGGCTGGCCTGGCTGGGAATCGTCCTGCTGGCAGCCGGCGGTTGCGCAGCCCGTCGTATTCCCGGGACTGATATTGAAGACAATGCAGACACCCGAGCCATTCTGTACCTTCTCGAGAGGTATCGGGTTGCCGTGGAGCACAAGGACTCCAATACCTTGATTGGGTTGGTCTCTACCTCGTTCAAGGACAACGGGGGCACGGCTTCCCCGGACGATGATCTCGACTATCAAAACTTGCAAACGAAGCTGCCGCAGCGATTCGCGAGGGTTGACGATGTGCACCTCGACGTCAACATCCGCAAAATCGACCTCGACAAGGATCAGGGCACCGCGAGCGTCATCTACTATTACAACATGAGTTTTCGGATGCCGACCCTCTCCTCGAAGCTGCTCTCGGAATCGGAGATCAAACAAATGCTGTTGCGGCGCGAACAGGGCCAATGGAAGATCATGTCCGGAGTTTGAGTTAGGGCGGCGCTGCTGCTGACACCGGGCCGCCTTGCCGGATCCCAAGGCTGCCATTATGGTTCAGCGCTCCCGCATTCCGGATACACCATGCCCAAAGCTCTAGTGAAAATCCCACTTCCAGAGGCAGCGGTCTCCCCCGCGCCGGCCGCCGTTCGACCACCGCTACCCGCGGGTCTGATTGAACAATTGCTTTCCGCAGCGATGTCACGCGGCGGCGAATTCGCCGAGGTCTACCTCGAACGGGCGATCACCACCGCAGTGACCCTGGACGAGCGGAGGATCAAGAGCGCTCAGACCGGCATGATTCAGGGCGTGGGAGTGCGGGTAATCTCCGGCGCGAAAGTCGGCTATGCCTACTCAGATGATTTGGATCGAGCAGCGTTGATTCGTGCGGCTCACACCGCGGCGCTGATCGCCGAAGGAGGGGGCGCGGAGCGAAGTTTCAAAGTGAGCCGTGAGCCCACCCCGCTCTTCTATCGGGTGACGACCCCGCTTTCGGAAGTGGATGTGGGACGCAAAGCACAGCTGGTTCGACGGGCCGATCGAGCCGCCCACGCCTACGATTCGCGGATCAAGCAGGTGACCGCGACCTACGTGGATCAGACCAAGCACATCTGGGTAGCGAATACCATTGGACGCTTTGCCCAAGACACCCAGGATCTCTGCCGCCTGGGCGTGCAGGTAGTCGCCCAGGGGAAGGACGGGGAACGCAGAACCGGCTTTTACGGTGGCGGCGGACGGCTGAGCTTCTCCTACTTCGACACGTTCACTCCGGAGGTGGTGGGGCGCGAGGCGGCCCGGCAGGCAATCGCCACGTTGGGAGCAGCCGAGGCCAAGGCGGGAACCCAGACGGTGGTGCTCGCTCCGGGTTGGAGCGGAATCCTCCTCCATGAGGCGGTCGGGCACGGCCTGGAGGCGGACTTCATCCGAAAGAAGACCTCGCTGTTCGCCGGCAAATTGGGACAACCTGTTGCGTCGGAAAAGGTGACGGTGATCGACGACGGAACCGTCGCCAATTCGCGCGGCTCGATCAACGTCGACGATGAGGGCACGCCAGGTGAACGCAAGGTGCTGATCGAGCGCGGGGTGTTGAAGGGCTACATGTTCGACTCGCTCAGCGCGAAGCTGATGGGCGAGCGATCAACTGGCAGCGGACGGCGCGAGTCTTTCAGGCACATGCCGATGCCGCGAATGACCAATACCTATCTGGCTCCGGGGGACGACGCTCCGGAAGACATCCTCCGCTCGGTCAAACGAGGTCTGTACTGCGCTCAGTTCGGCGGAGGCCAGGTTGATATCAGCAATGGCAATTTCGTCTTCGAGGTCAGCGAGGCCTACGAGATTGAAAATGGCCGCCTCGGCCGGCCCGTAAAAGGGGCGACCCTGATCGGTGTGGGGCCGGAAGCGCTCAAGAACGTATCGATGGTAGGCAGCGATCCGACGCCCGACCCCGGGCTAGGGACTTGCGGAAAGGACGGCCAGAACGTACCGGTCGGAGTCGGCCTACCGACGGTCCGGATCGACAACATGACCGTTGGGGGGACCAAGGTCTAAGTGGACTACCGGGATCTCGCCAAGAAGCTCGTGCATCGAGCGAAGAAGAAGGGGGCACGCGAGGCGGAAGCGTTTCTCGAAATCGGGCGGCAGAGCAGCTGCCGAGTACGGGAAGGCGAGATCGAAGATCTCACCGAGGCGACCTCGAAGGGGGTGGGCCTGCGCGTGATCAGCAATCAGCGCCTGGGGTTTGCCTACACGTCGAATTTTGATCCCGATACCCTCAATCAGTTCGTCGACCGCGCGCTCCAGTTGGCGCAGGCCGCCGCTCCGAACAGGCTAAACGGTTTGCCCTCCCCAAAAGATCTGGCCCATCGCTCCGAAGCGGGAGAGCTGTTTGATCCAGAGGTCGCAAGTTTGCCGAGCGACTGGAAGATCAAGGCTTCGCTGGAAATCGAGCGGGCGGGAAAAGCGGTCGACCCGCGGATCACCACGTTCGATAGCGTGGGCGCGGGCGATAGCGTCTCCGAGGTGGTCGTGGCAACCAGTGGGGGCTTGGTAGACGCCTACAGCGGCACCTACGCTTTCCTTTACGCGGTTCCAGTCGCCTCCGATGGCACGCAGCTACAGACCAGCTATTGGGTGGATTACAAGCGATTGTTCAAGGATCTGGACCCGCCCGAAGAGGTGGGACGCCAGGCGGCGCTTCGCGCTCTGAGGATGCTCGGAGCGAAAAAGGTAAGGAGCCGACGCGTGCCGGTGGTATTCGATCCACTGATCGCCGCTTCCTTCGTCGACAGCATCGCGTCGGCCGCGAATGGGGATGCGGTCTTCAAGAAGTCTTCTTTTTTGGCGAAGCTTTTGAACCAGCGGATTGGAGCGGAACACCTGAGCATCGTGGACGACGGATTGCTGCCGCGCGGGCTGGGCACCGCGCCTTTCGACGGTGAAGGCGTCCCGACCCGGAAGACCGCAATCATCGAGAACGGGGTTTTGCGGAACTTCCTCTACGACTCGTTCACTGCGCGAAAAGCAAAAGCCCATACTACCGGCAACGCCAGCCGGAGCTACAATGCGCTCCCTTCGATCGGCACCAACAATCTCTACCTTGCGCCTGGCGCCAAAACCCCGGAGAGCCTGATCCGGGAAGTTGACCAGGGCTTCTACGTCACCGCCATGCTCGGCCGAGGCGCCGACATTGTCACCGGTCAATACTCGCGCGGGGCAAATGGCCTCTGGATCGAAAAGGGGGAGCTGTCGTATCCAGTGCAGGAAGTCACCGTGGCTGGCGACCTGTTGCAGATGCTCCAACAGCTCGATGCGGTTGGTAGCGACCTGCAATTTCGAGGTTCGACTGGAGCTCCGACGATCCGGTTTGCTGAGCTGACGGTGGCGGGAGATTGACGATGGCCGCGACAGCCAGCCCCTCGGCGCCGAAGAAGGCCAAACGGACCACTCGACCGCGCCGGAAAAAAGCGGCCCCCGCCTCGCGCGGCTTGTCCGCCGCGGATGTGACGGCGGATATTCCGTCTCAAGGCTTGGAATTGGCCGAACAGATCCGTTCGGACGGGGGCACGCCGCTGAGCACGTATCGAGAACCTTTGGGCGGTCATCCGGTAGTGCTCGCGAGCCTCCCGATCGACAAAGTAGAGCCGACTCCGTATCAACGCGATCTCTCCGAGCCACACGTGAAGCGATTGGCCAACGCGATGGAACGCGTGGACCGATATCTCGATCCGATGATCGCGGTGCGACACGATGGCAAATACTGGACGCCCAACGGAAATCATCGACTGGGAGCGTCTCGGCTGCTGGGCGCAAAGGCGGTGATCGCGCTGGTTTTGCCCGAAGCGGATATCGCGTACCAAATCCTCGCGCTGAACACTGAGAAAGCCCACAATCTCAAGGAGCGCTCGCTCGAGGTAATCCGGATGTATCGCGGCCTGGTGGGCGCCCGCGCGGGGAACGAGTTGGAGTTCGCTGCCCTCTTCGAAGAACCCGCGTTCATCACCCTCGGGGCGGCATACGAAAAGCGCCCTCGGTTCTCGGGGGGCGCTTACCATCCGATCGTCAAAAGGCTCGAACAGTTTCTCGATCTGACCCTGGAGAAAGGGCTCGCAATTCGAGAGGAGCGCGCGGCAAAGCTTCTGGAATTGGACGACGCGGTGATTGAGATCGTCAACCGCTTGAAGGCCAAGGGCTTGGTGAGTCCGTATCTCAAAAATTTCGTGGTCGCCCGGATCAACTTCCTCAGGTTCAAGCGCGAGGGCACCGCGGAGTTCGATCCGACGATCGCGAAGATGCTGCAAATGGGGCGGAAGTTTAACGTGGACAACGTCAACAAAGAGGACGTCGCGCGGATGGGCGGGGCCCCGGCCGAGCCGGAAAGCGATGAGTGACGTCACCGTCCTGGTAGTGGACGACGATCTCGCGAACCTGGAGTCGGTATCGCGGATCTTCCAACGCGAAGGCCTGAACACCCTTTGCGCCAGCAGCGGCAAAGAGGCTTTGGAGTTGCTACGCCGGCCCGAAGTGAGCGCGATCGTTACCGACTTGATGATGCCCGGCATGGATGGGCAGGAACTGCTCAAGCTCGCGCGCAGCATCCGTCCGGACGTCGAGGTGGTTCTGATGACCGCCTATGCCACGATCGAGACGGCGGTCGCCGCGATGAAAGAGGGCGCCTATGATTTCATCACCAAGCCTCTCAAGCGGCACGCGCTGATCAAGAGCGTTCAGAAGGCTCTCGAAAAGCAAGCTCTGATCGCAGAAAACCGGGACCTCAAGGCGCGCCTTGCGGATCTTGGCGCCCCCGGCGGGCGGATGATGGTCGGCCAATCGCCCGCGTTTCGAGCGATGATGGATACGCTCAAGCAAGCCGCGCCCTCCGCCGCCACGGTATTGCTGGTTGGCCAGTCGGGTACTGGAAAGGAGCTTGCGGCTCGGGCAGTTCACGAGCTTTCGCCTCGGCACAAAGGCCCGTTCATCGCGCTCAACTGCGCGGTGTTTCCCGAAGGGATCCTCGAAGCGGAGCTGTTCGGGGTGGAAAAAGGCGCATTCACCGGCGCGGTCGCAAGAAAAGAGGGCCGTTTCGAGCGGGCCCATGGCGGAACCTTGTTACTCGACGAGGTGGGAGAGATGTCCCCTACCGCGCAAGTCAAACTCTTGCGCGCTCTTCAGGAGGGCGAGATCGAGCGGCTCGGTGGAACCCAGACCGTCAAGGTGGACGTGCGAGTCGTCGCCGCCACCAACAAGGATCTCCCAAAGGAAATCGCCGAGGGGCGCTTTCGCGAGGACCTGTTCTATCGTCTCAACGTCGTGGAAATCCGGATCCCGGCACTCGCTTCGCGGCGAGAGGACATCCCCTTCCTCGCGAATCACTTCTTGCAGCGTTTTGCCGCGAAAAACGCCAAACCGGTGAAGGGCTTCTCGCCCGCGGCGCTCCAGGTGATCGAGAATTATGCCTGGCCAGGCAATGTCCGTGAGCTGGAGCATGCGGTGGAGCGCGCGGTGGTGTTGAGCCGGAGCGATGTGATCGAGCTCGCCGACCTGCCCGAGACGGTCCGCAAGGGTCCGATTGGATCGGCGCAGCAGCTGGTCATTCCGATTGGGACGCCGATGGAGGAGATCGAACGGCGGGTGATCGACGAGACCCTTCGCCACACCAAGGGCGACAAGAATCTCGCCGCACAACTGCTGGGAATCGCCGCTCGAACGATCTACCGAAAATTGGAGCGGCAATCATCCGAGGAAGCCCCGCCTCAGCCCGCGCGCGCACCGAGCGAATGAGCGCCGCGATCGAATATCGCTGGCTGGCTTTCTGACACGGAGTCATCAGCTCCGATAGCCTCGTGACAAATTGTCGCGGCCGGCCTTCCCCCCGAGGATGCCAACCACGACGCGAGCAGTTTCCCCTGAAATTCCAGTCTCTTGAGCGAACATCGCGCCCTTGAAGGGCCACCGCACTGGCACTGGCCTTGCTCTTAGAAGGCCTTTTGATGTGGACCCAACTCAACCTCGAGCAGCTTTCCCGGAAGTACTTCTGGGCGGTGCACCTCGTCTTCATCCTGCTCGTCGCTTACGTAGCCGCGCGGACTGCAAACCTTTTCGTCGAAGCCGCGATTACCCCTCTGCCAAGCACGGAAAGCCCACGCGCCGTAACGCGCGCTGCGCCGGTGCGCACGATCACTCCTCTCAATCTGGAGCGGGTGGCTAAACTGACGGGGTTGCCGGTTCCCCAAGAACCGGAAGTCGTCGAGCCAGGCGAGCTGACCGCCGACGACATGCAATCGAAGCCGGTCAAGACCTCGTTGCGGGTCAAGCTTCTGGGCACCTTGCTCGCGCTGCGTCCCCAGTGGTCGCTCGCTTCGATCCTCGACATCGGAACCAACCGCGCGCAGACGTACATGGTTGGAGACAAGCTCGAGGGCGCAGAAGTCCTGGAGATCGAACGCGAGCGGGTGATCATCTTGAACAATCACCGACGCGAGTACATCGACGGAGAAGCGGGATCCGGCGCAGTGGTGGCCTACAATCCTCCCCCTCCGAGGGGGATGGAACCGCCGCATCCCTCGGTTCTCGGCACCGGGATCCGGGCGCTCTCCGAAAACGAGTACGAGGTTCCCCGAGGAGAGATCGACAAGACGCTCTCCAACCTCAACGACGTTGCGATGCAAGCACGCATTGTTCCGGCCTTCAAAGACGGTATGGCGCAGGGATTCAAGCTGTTCGCGATCCGCCCGGACTCCATCTACACGAAGATTGGCATCCAGAACGGCGACGTGATTCAGAAGATCAACGGATACGAGCTGAACAGCCCGGAGAAAGCCCTGGAGGTCTACACCAAGCTCAAAGAGGCCAATCGAATCGACATTGAGTACGAACGCAACGGCGTCAAAGGCCACAAGACGTACACCATCCACTAACCCTCATCCGGGCGAATGAAACTCCTTCTCTTCCCATCGATTGGTATGCTCGTGACTGCTGCGGGCACCCCGACCACCCCAAATCAGCTGCCCCGCCGCCCGGCCGCGCCCGCGGCGACCGGCAGCGATCGACAGATCAGCCCGACCCTGCCGGTTGCTCCAAAACCGGCCTCCCCACCTCCGGCCCCGGGCAGGGCCGCACCCGCCAATCCCCCAGGAGCACCGGGACAAAGCACGGCGAAACCGATCGTCAAGGAAAGCAATCAGGCGGCCACTTGCGAGGAGATTCGCCGCAAGGCGCGGTACGGCATCTATTTCGAGAAAGTGGACATCGAAAAGTTGGTCCAGACCGTCGCTGACGCTACCTGCAAAACGTTCATCTTGCCGGAAAACATCCGAGGGAAAATTTCGATCATCGGTCCGGAAAACGGAAAGACCGAGGTGGACGCCGACCAATTCTACGCCGCGTTCCTCTCCGCTCTCGATGCGAATGGCCTCACCGTATATCCCTACGGGCGCTTTCTCCGGATCGTGGAGAAGGCCAAGGCCAAGTCCACCAACATTCCGTTAATCATCGGTCCCGGCGACACCTTCACCACCAATGAGCAGATGGTCACCCGGTTATTCAAAGTGAAGTACGTCGAGGCGGAACAGCTTCGAGCGGTGCTGCAAGCCATGGTGTCCCAGGGCGGCGACACGCTGGTATTTCAGCCGGACACGATCATCGTCAACGACGTCGCCAGCAACATCCACCGCCTGCAGAAGCTGGTCGAGCAACTGGATGTGCGCTCTTCGTCAGACGAGATTCGAGTGATTCAAATCAAGTACGCCTCGGCGCAGGAGCTCGCGGACAAAATCCAGAAACTCTTTGAAAGCAAAACCCAGAGGCCTGGCCAAAGGCCAGGCGGTCCTGTGCCGCCGCCCACCCCCCCGGGCGGCGTCACGGGAAGTCCAGGGATGCCCGGTCAACCGGCCACGGCCGAAGCGGGCGGGGGGCCCGCGACGCTGTCGCAGATCATCCCTGACGATCGCACCAACAAGCTGATCATTGTCGCCAGTCCAGCCGCCTTCGAGCGGATCAACTCCCTGGTGAAGGCAATCGACATTCCCGTTTCCGGGGAGGGAAGAATCAACGTGTATGCGTTGGAGAACCACGCCGCAGAGGAGATAGCGGCCACGCTTCAGGCATTGGCGCAAGGCACCACCAATCGACCGCCGCGCGCCGGTCCAAGTCCCACGCCACCGGGTGGTGGAATACCCCCGGGTGGCGGCGCCCCACGGGCAGCTTCCGCTGCCGAGCTGTTTTCTGGGGAGGTAAGGATCTCGGCGGACAAGTCGACCAACTCATTGGTGATCATCGCCAGCCAGGCCGACTATCGGAGTTTGGTCAGGGTGATCGAGAAGCTCGACATCCCACGGCGCCAGGTATTCGTCGAGGCGGTGATCATGGAGGTCAACATCGACCGCACCTCGGAATTCGGCGTACAGCTGCACCAGGAAATCGGAATCAACAGCGACCAGGGTAAGCTTCCGGTGCTCTTCGGCACCAAATACAGCAAGCAAGGCGCTCCCCCCTCGTTCTCGCTCGCGAACCTTCTCAATTTCGGCGGCTTTCTCGCCGGCATCCAGGGCCCGAACGTCCCTGAGCTGCAAAAGCTCGGGATTTCAATTCCCCAGTTCGGAGTGGTGCTCCACGCGCTTCAACAGAGCTCGGACGTGAACGTCCTCTCCACGCCCCACATTCTGACCAGCGACAACGAAGAGGCTGAAATCACCGTCGGCCAGAACGTGCCGTTTCAGGCGGGATTCAGCCCGGCCAACCTCAACCTGGGAACCGGACTAGGGACGACGCCTGGGACGACGCCCGGAGCGGGAACGGGCGTTCCCGGGTTGGGAGGTGTCAATCCATTCATAGGAGGTCTCGGTTCATTCTTCGCGCCGATTACCCGACAGAACGTCGAGCTCAAGCTGACGATTAAGCCTCAGATCAACGAAAGCGACTTCATCCGGATGGTGATCTCCGAGCAGACGGAGGAAATCGCGTCCCAGGATCCGGTGCTCGGTCCAACCACCTCCAAGCGCACTGCCAAGACTACGGTGGTCGCGAAGGACCAGGAGACGGTGGTGCTGGGCGGAATCATGCAAGACCGCACGATTGAGTCGGTTTCGAAGACTCCGATCCTCGGCGACATACCCCTTCTTGGACACCTTTTCCGCGAGCAAAGCCACCACAAGGTGAAGACCAATCTGTTGCTGTTCCTCACCCCTTACATCATCAAGGACAAGAGCGATTTCCGGCGAATTTTCGAGCGGAAGCTGCAGGAGCGGCAGCAATTCGTCGAGGAGTTCTATGGGCAAATCCCCGGCTACGACGTAGCGATTGATTTTTCCCGCAAGGCCGGACCGATCGCCAAGTTGGGACAGAAGGTGCAGCACGAAGAGATGCGACTTGAAAACGGAGGGCCAGGCCTGCCCGGCGAGAGAGTCTTGCGGCCGCGCGGAGACGTGGGCGGCGAACTGCCACCGCCCAGGCGCCGAGTTGTGGAAGAGCCTGTTTTCGAGCCTGCTCCAGCCCCGATCCGTGCCCCTGCTCCGACGCCGGTGCCGCTTCCAGAGTTGGGTCCCGAAGGCGGCTCACCACCCGGTGCCACTCCTGCGCCTGGCCCGGCGGTCGTTGAACCAGACCTTTCGGAGCCACCGGGTAGCAGCCTGACGGCGCAGCCGCCAGCCCCGCCAGAAACCCCACCGCCAACTCCCAATCCACCCAATGACGTGATTCGGGTTCAGCCGCCCCCAAGCCGCAGAGAGCAATGAGCGAATTACTCAAAGAAGAGCTCGAGGGGAGAGCGGCGCCTCGCGCGGACGGCCACTCGCCGCCGGTCGCGGAGGAGATGCGACTGCTGTGCGGCAGGCCGCTGGGGGAGATCCTCAAGGTCTCTGCTGGGTTGACCCAGGAACGGTTGGAGGAAGCGCTTTCCCTCCAAACGGAGAAGGGCGGCCGGATCGGTGAGGTGCTGGTGGGCCTCAAATACGTCACCGAAGAAGAGGTGGCCAAGGCGCTCGGCATCCAGTTCGACATTCCCTTCGTCGGTCGAATCGGCGTCGAGAACGTCGACCAGGAGCTGCTGAAGATGGTGCCGATCAACTTCGCGAAGCAGACCCGGATCCTACCGTTGGGGTTGGATGGGGATCTGGTCGCGCTGGCGATCGCGGACCCGCTCGACACCACGACGCTGGATCACGCCAGACTGCTGCTGCAAAAAAACGTCAGCCCGCGCATTGCTCTGACCTCGACGATCGTCGATGCGATCAACAGCGTCTACGACCGGGCGATCAACGAGGCCGAGCAACTGGTCGGCGAAATGGAAGCCCAGGATCTCGCCGAACTGGCCCACGAGCTCGAAGAGCCGAAGGATCTGCTCGACACCGATGACGAGGCGCCGATTATCCGGCTGGTGAACTCGCTGCTGTTCCGGGCAGCGAAAGAGCGAGCGAGCGATATCCACATCGAGCCGATGGAGCGAGAGCTGATCGTGCGCTTCCGGATCGACGGCGTGCTCCAGGAAATCATCAAGCCGCCCAAGCGCTATCAAAATTCGATCGTCAGCCGGGTGAAGGTGATGGGCCAGTTGAATATCGCGGAAAAACGCCTGCCTCAGGACGGGCGGATCCGGATCAAGCTCGCCGGGAGGGATATCGACATCCGCCTTTCCACCATCCCAACCAGTCACGGCGAGCGAATCGTGATGCGGCTGCTGGATAAGACCACGGTGCTGCTCGATCTGGTCGAGATCGGGATGAGCCCGGACACGCTCAAATCGGTGGACGCGATCATTCACCGCTCGCATGGAATCATGCTGGTGACCGGCCCGACCGGAAGTGGGAAGACCACCACCCTCTACGCCGCTCTGGCGAGGATTAACACTCCCGATCTGAACATTCTCACGGTGGAGGATCCGGTCGAGTACCAGCTCAAGGGCATTGGGCAGATGGCAATCAGCCCGAAAATCGGGCTCACCTTCGCCGCCGGACTGCGCTCCTTTCTCCGCCAGGATCCAGACGTGATCATGGTCGGCGAGATTCGCGACAAGGAAACGGCGGAGATCGCGATTCAGGCTTCCCTCACCGGCCACCTGGTGTTTTCGACGGTCCATACCAACGACTCTGCCGGCGCGGTCAACCGACTGGTGGACATGGGAGTGGAGCCCTTCCTGGTGGCTTCGTCGTTGACGTCGATTCTCGCGCAGCGACTGGTCCGCAGCCTCTGTACCGAGTGTCGAATCGCTTACGAGCCCACCGAAGAAGAACTGCGGGAGATCGGTGTCACCAAAGAGCGGATGAAGAGCCTTGGAATCTCTCGTATCTACAAGGCCAACGGTTGTCCCACGTGCGGCCACAATGGCTATCGCGGGCGCACCGGAATTTACGAATTTCTCCTGGTGGATGACGAGATCCGCCAACTGGTGCTCAAGAACGTCGACTCGGGCACGATCAAGAAGGCTGCGGTGAGCAAGGGAATGGACACTCTGCTCGAGGACGGCGCCAAAAAAGTGCTCGGCGGGCAGACCAGCATTGCCGAGGTCCTGAGCATCACCCAGGAAGACATCTGAGGCTGTTGATGCCGGTTTTTGAGTACAGAGGCTTGAGCGAGACCGGAAAGCCGGTCAACGGTTTGAAGGAAGCCGATTCCCCCAAGACGCTGCGCGGGTTGCTTCGAAAGGATGGCGTCTACCTCACCGAGGTCCTGGGGCAGGCGGAGGGGCGGCTACAAGTCAACGGTACCAAGCCCAGTTTTGCATCGAAGGAGATCGATCTTCGCAAGCTGGCTCGCGGTCGAATCACCAGCGAGGATGTATCGATCACCACTCGCCAGATGGCGACGCTGCTCGGGGCCGGAGTGACGTTGGTCGAAAGTCTGACCGCGTTGGTGGATCAGGTTGAGAAGGACCGACTCAAACGGCTCCTTTCGGATGTCAAGCAACGGGTGAACGAAGGCTCATCACTCGCCGATGCGCTCGCCAAACACCAGAAGGTATTCGGATCGCTGTACGTGAACATGATTCGCGCTGGTGAGCATTCGGGAGCGCTGGACGTGGTGCTCGGGCGCTTGGCGGACTTCACCGAGGGCCAGACCAAACTCCGGCAAAGAATCATGGCCACCATGCTTTACCCGGCGGTGATGGTGGTGATCGGGAGCGGGATCCTCGTACTGCTGATGACGATCGTGGTGCCGAAGGTGACCAAGATCTTTGACAGCATGCAGATCACCTTGCCCTGGACCACTCGATTGCTGATCTTCACTTCGAACACTCTGCAGACTTGGTGGTTCATCATCTTTCCCCTGGTGATTGGCGCAATCGCCTCCTTCGTATGGTGGACCCGGAGCCCGAAAGGAAAGCCGATCTGGGACCGAAGAATTCTCCGCGCCCCGCTTTTTGGAAACCTGATCCGGCTGCTTTCGATCGCTCGCTTTGCCCGCACGCTGGCGACCTTGCTCAAGAGCGGCGTCCCGCTGTTGACGGCGATGGACATCGTCAAGAACGTACTCACCAACACGGTTCTGGTGGAGGTGGTGGAGAAGGCTCGCGATTCGATCCGAGAGGGCGAGAGTGTCGCCAATCCACTGAAGCGCTCGGGGCAATTCCCTCCGCTCGTCTACCATATGATTGCGATTGGAGAGCGCAGCGGTCAGCTGGAAGACATGCTGGTCAGCGTGGCGGATACCTACGAGACTCAAGTGAATGTTCGGATTGGGGCGCTGACTGCTCTGCTCGAACCGCTGTTGATCGTGGCGATGGGAGCGATCATCGCGTTCGTCGCTTTTTCAATTCTGATGCCCATCCTGCAGATCAACACCGCAATTCACTGATATTCGAAATGATTACTGAATCGCAGACAGACCGATGGATCCAGCGCGCGGCGGTGTTCGCGCTCTTGGCGCTCGCGGCCTTACTGCTCACCATCGGGATTGCCCTGTATGCGCCCGGCGCGCACGCCACCCCAGCCCGAAATATCGACGACAATTCGACTGTACTGCTTGAGAGGTGAACCATGAGTCAACAACACAGGAATCGGAAACGGCGTTCTCTGCGCGGCATGACGTTGATCGAGATCATGGTGGTGATCACCATCTTGGGCCTGATGGCCGGAGCCGTGTTGGTCGCGGTCATTCCGAGGCTCGAGGAGGCGAAACACTCGCGCGCGGAGCTGGACATCAAGACCATCGATTCCGCGCTCAAGATGTATTACGCGCGCAAGGGAAAGTACCCGGACACTGCGACGGGACTCAAGGCTCTGGTGGATGGGCAGTATCTGGAAACGACGAAAGATCCATGGGGAAACGATTACGTCTACACTCTGGAAGGCAACCAGCCGGTGATCACCTCTTATGGAAAGGACGGACAGCCAGGGGGCGAGGGGCCTGATGCAGATATCAGCAACAGAAAGCAGACGACCGCCTCTCAGTAGGAGGCGGCGAGTAGCGATTCATGAAGATGCGCGGTTTGACATTGATCGAGCTCACCATCGCGTTGGCGATCGTGGTGGTGCTTTTTGCCGCCGTGGTGAGCGGAGTCGGGGCAATCACCGGGAGCCGGGCCAAGGCGGCTGCCGGCGAGCTCGGCGGAGTAATTCGCTCGCTCTATGACACGGCTGCACTGACCGGCAAGACCTGTCGGCTCGTGTTTCAGATTCCAGATCCGAGAGACGATCAGAGTCGCGCCAAGTATTGGGCGGAGTGCGCCGCGAGCAACGTGACCACCCGGCGGGATCGCGAAGATGCAATTCGCGATGAAATAAAAAAAGAACAGCAGGACGCAAAGAACCAGGCGGCTCGTCGGCAAGCTCCGCTCAGTCCTTCGACGCAACCCACGATCCAAGAGCTGATGACTCAGGAGCGGGATCGGGTCGAGGCGGTCGCCCGATATTCGGTTTACACTTCGCCGGAGATAACGCCCCGCGAGCTGCCATCCGGCGTGCATGCGTCCGTTTGGACCGCACACCAACGCAACGCAATTGGAGCGGGAACGGCCTACCTCTACTTTTTTCCACAGGGCATGACCGAGAGGGCGCTGGTTTTCCTGCGCCAGGGCAGAAATACCTTGACCCTCCAGGTAGCCCCCTTGACTGGCAAGACGACCGTGGTCGGCGAGCAGCTCGAGGTGCCCCGGTCATGAAATCTGGTCAGAGCGCCGCAGGGTTCACCCTGCTCGAGGTGATCGTCTCGATGGCTATCCTGGGACTGGCGCTGATGGCGATCTTTGATCTGAACGCGGGCGCGGTCGCGATGCACGCCTACACCAAGAAATTGACTGTGGCGTCGCTGTTAGCAAGGTCAAAGATGATCGACATCGAGCAGGACCTCTACGACAAAGGATTCAACAACGACGACGAGGAAAAGTCCGGCGACTTTTCTGATGAAGGGTGGAGCAGCTTCAAGTGGCGTGCGAAGATCCTCGCGCCCCGGACTCAAGGCGTTTCTCCCGAGCAGCTGATCAGCGCCATCTTCAACATCCCTCTTAGCGGCGACGGAGCCAAGGACAGTCCGCTGTCGTTGCTGTTCGGCGGATCATCGTCCTCGAGCTCCTCGGGTTCTTCTTCCAATTCCCCAACGGGGACCTCTTCGGTCGCGAACGTGATCGGCTCCGCGCTCCCCGGTGCCGGATCTTCCGGTAGCGGAACGAGCGCCCTCGGTCCGATGGCGGGGCTGATGCAGGGTCAGTTCAACCAAATGGTCGACCAACTCACCAAGGCGGTGCGCGAGGTTCATCTCACCGTCAGCTGGCGGGAAGGAAGACAGCTCGAGACGTTGGACCTGGTGACGCACGTCGTCTCGATGGGACCTGGCTCGGATCGCAACGGTAACCTTCAGGCCGCTCAACTGAACGCGGCAGTTAACGCACAACAACAGCTCAACCCACAACTACCGCCGGGCGTCCTCCCCTCGAATCGACAGCCAAGGGTAGGACCATGAGCCGAACGCCCCAATCGCGTGCCCGGCGCAACCGGATGGGCTTCACCTTGATCGAGGTGATGATCGCCGTCGCGATCACCGCGATGATCGGTGTGATGATCGCCTCCTCGTTCACCAGCAGTTTTCGGGCGAAGGAGCTGGTGGAGGGGGAAGCTGGGAATTACCGCATGCTCCGGGGCGCTGCCAATCGGATCTGTCGAGAGATCGGGGCTGCCTTCGTCAGCGATCGTTACGATGTCAAGCGCTACCGAGATCAGTACGACCGTCCCACGAACTTCATCGGAGCACGGGATCGCCTGCTATTCACGTCCTTGGCCCATGAGCGCCTGTACACCGACGCAAAAGAATCGGACCAGATGGTGGTGGAATATTCGGTCAAGAGCTCTACCGACCGGCAGGCGCGAGGACGGCGAGACCTGATCCGGCGCGAGAACCCGATCGTCGATGAGAAGATGGATCGCGGGGGCACGGAAGACGTCCTATTCGAAGGAATCCGTCAGCTCGAGTTTGCCTACTGGGACTCTGACAAGAAGGAGTGGCTGAACGAGTGGGATACCCGGCGCACCGACAAGAAATCGATCCTTCCGACGCGGGTAAAAATCACCATTCGCGCCCTCGATGAGAACGGCAGAGAGGTTCGGTACGTCACTCAGACCCGGGTAATGCTCAACACGGAGTTCCCGAGATTCTGATGCGACTCCGGCTCGATAAAAAAGTTGGCGCTGCGCGGGAGCGTGGAGTGACCCTAATTATCGTGGTCGTCGCAATCGCGATCCTCACCGCGGTGGCGACTGAATTCGCCTACAATTCACGGGTTGACCTGCAGCTTGCGACCAATCAACGGGACGAGGTCCGAGCCTATTTTCTCGCTCGGAGCGGCATCGGACTCTCCCGATTGTTGCTGCGCTTCCAGAAGCAAGTCGACACCATTCAAATTCCAAATATTGCCCAGCTACTGAGCGGTCTGGGTGGTGGAACGGGATCACGACCGGGCGGACCCGGGACGTCGGGAGCGGCCCCTTCCACCGGAATGAACATCCAGCTCTGGAAGCTCGCGCGGATCGACTGTCAGATGTTGCAGATGATGGTCAAGCAGCAGCCGTTCGGGGTTGAGAAAACCCCTGTGGCACGACAATCCTTCGGAGGCTTCAACGGTTGTTTCTTGGCGACGATCGGAGATGAAGAACAAAAGCTCAACGTCAACAAGCTCAATGCGCTTCAGATGACGAGTCAAGCCACGGTGGCTCGGCTTCTCGACTTGTTGGGCGACAAGCGATTCGAGTTCATTTTCGACCGCGAGGATGCCAATCGAGTCAAGGTCAATCCGCAGGACGTGGTGATCGCGATGCGCGATTGGATCGACGAGGACGATACCCAGTCCGCCCTCAACCTGACCGGTCAGGGGGAGCCATTCGCGAGGGGGTTTTCGGACGAGAACTCACTCTATGACCGATACGTCCCCCGCTACAAAACCAAGAACGCGGTGATGGATACGCTCGATGAGCTGTACATGGTTCACGGCGTGAGCGACCGATTCATGGCCGCCTTTAGGGACCGCCTCACCGTCTACACGGACATCAACTCGAAGCTGAACATCAACACCGATGATCCGCTGCTGCTGCGGCTCGCAATTCTCTCGATGGCCGATCCGACCAAGGCGCCGGCGCAATTGGCCGACCCCTATTTCATGGAGGATTTGATCCGCAGGATTCGTGCCGCGCGGATGCTGCCCGGGATGGGGATGTCGGTGAACGACTTTGCGGCGCTGCTCGAGCTGGCTGGCGTTCCGGTCAATCCGCTGATCAAGGCCAACGTTCAAGGCAACCGATTCGTGAGCGACAAGACCAGCACCTTCAGCATCAAGTCGGTCGGCGAAGCCGGTTCGGTGCAGAAGACGATCGAAACAGTGATTCGGATGGACGACAACGGGTTGGGTAGGTTGGTCTACTGGAGAGAAGACTAAGATGGCGAGAATCCTGGGACTGGATTTGGGCAGTTACTCGGTGAAAGGCATGCTCACCGAAGTCACCCTGCGAGGCGCTCAGATCAGGGGCTTTGGCGAAGTGCGCCGCGGTGAAAAGCAGCTGACCGAAGCGCTCCGAGCTCTTCTCGATCAGCTCTTTCCTCCCCAGGCCTTGCACCGGGACCAGGTGGTGACCTCGCTGCCTGGGCAGTCGCTGGTGACGCACCTGCTCACCCTACCCTTTACCGAGTCGAAGCAAATCGAGGCAGCGCTCCCGTTCGAGGTCGAGGGCCAGCTTCCCTCCGACCTCTCGGAAGTGGTTTTCGACTATCAGCTCGGGGCGCAAGGCGATCAGAAGAGCGACTTGTTGGTAGGCGTGGTGCGCAAAGAGCAGCTGCGCGAGCTTCTGGAAACGCTCAAGCAGCTCGAGCTAGATCCCCGAGTGGTCACCCACCCGGCGTTGGCCTACAAGAACCTGATCGCCGCGGCGCCCGAGTGCTTCGCCGCCGACTCGGAGTGCGGATTCGTGATCCTCGACATCGGTCATGAGCGGACGACAATCGCGATTGGGAGCAAAACCGCTAATGTCGAATACGTGCGTACGTTCCCGGGGGGCGGAAAGGCTCTGAGTACGGCAATTGCCACCGAATTCGCCATCTCTTTCCCCGAGGCAGAGCAGTGGAAAGAGACGCAGGGAGCGGTTGGACCGGCGGTAAGGGGAGCCGGCGCGGAGCGGGCCGCGAAGGCGCTGCTCAGAGGATTACAGCCGGTGATTCGGGAGACGCGCACCTGCCTCAAAGCCTCCACCGCGCGAAGCCGCCGTTCGATCACCCAGATCTACTTGTGTGGCGGCACCGCCAAGCTGGCGGGTCTCGATCAGCAGCTGAGCGACGAATTCGGGATTCCCGTCGCCCGTTTGCGGCTTCCGCCTGAAGTAGCTTCCTCGATTCCGCCCGAGGCGAGCTGCTCCGCAGTGCAGGCCTATTCGCTGTCCGCGAGGCGACCGTCCGTAACCGCGCGGGGAGCGCTCTTGAATCTTCGGCGAGGAGAGTTCGCTTTCAAGGGGGATTTCGACTACCTGCGCGGCAAAGTCGGGCTGATGGCCAGCTACGCCGCGGTCTTGGTGGCACTCCTAATCGCCTCGGGCATCGTCCGAAACTCGGTGCTGGCCAGCCGAGACAAGCAGGTAGACGCCCTGTTGTGCACCGTCACCCAGCGCGTGCTTGGCCAATGCGAGAAGAACTACGATCGGGCGCTGAATCTGCTCAAGGGGAAGGAGAGTCCCGCGGCGATCATTCCCCGGCTCTCGGCTGCTTCGCTGCTCGCGGAAGTAGCCCAACGGATCCCGTCGGAAGTCCCGGTGACGTTCGACCGGATTGAAGTCGACCTCGACCGGGTGGTTCTGCGCGGGGACACCGAGAGCACCAAGCAAATCGATCAGATCACCGCCGCGCTTAAAGGCTTCCACTGCTTCAAGGAGATCAAGGAAGGAAAAGTGGAAAAGAGCAAAGATGGGCAGAAGGTGAATTTCCGCCTTGACGTTCAAGTCGACTGTCCCGACGTGGGGCAGACTCCTCCCTCGGGGTGAGATCCAATGGAACAGCTCAAAGCCCTATTCGCGGAAATTCAATCGCGCTTTCAGCAGCTCTCTCCGCGGGAGCGCCGGCTGGTGACCATCGCCGGCTCGGCAGTCGGCATTTTCTTCCTGCTCGTCCTTTTGTTTTCGTTCGCGAGCACCGCCGCCAGCTATCGGCGACGCACCGAACAGAAGCTGATCAAATTTCGAGAGGTGCACGCCCTCGCCGCCAACTACCGCGACGCCGAGCAGATCCGCCTTCGCACCGAGCAACAGCTCAAGTCCAGCAACCTTTCGCTGATCAGCTATGTCGAAGAAAAAGGGACCAGCGCCGGGCTGTCGATTCCGACGATGAATCCGAAGGGGGAAGTGCCCCTGGCGGATGGAAAGATCGTTGAGAGCTCGGTAGAAATCATGATGCCCGATGTCCGGATCGACAAGTTGGTCGCCTTCCTCAGCGAGGTGGAACGCGGGCCCGGCGTGGTGAAAGTCAAGTACTTGCGCCTCGAGCCGCGCCCTGCAGCCGAGAACATCACCGCGTGGGCGACGATCGCTACGTATCGGATGAAACAGTAGCCATGCCGATCAAGCTCAAATTTGGCCGCGGGCAAAAAATCGCAGGCTACGTGGCATTTTCCGTTTTCGCGTTTGTGTTTTGTTTTTGGCTCAGCTTCCCGTACGACGCCGTCCGGCAGCGGATCGTCTCGGACGCGTCGGCGCAAGGGATCCGAGTCCAGATGGGCTGGATTGGGCCTGGCTTTCTCGGCGTGTCGGCCTCCAACGTTCGGATCAGCAAGAAGATCGAAGATCTGGACGCGAATCCTCCTGCCGCGTTCTTGATCAAATCGGTGGCAATCCGCCCCTCGTTGTTTCCGCCCGGGGTTGCCTTCGGCGGCAGCGCAATGGGCGGGAACATCAGCGGGAGAATGGGCGGCTTTAGTGGCACCTCGATCCGACTGGATTTCAATGGACTGAATACCTCCGATCCGAACTTCAAAGAGGTAACCGGAGTGGACGCGAGCGGGAAAATCAGCGGCCATTTGAGTTTGGACATGCCAACGAGCACCATCCCCGGGCCGAGCAAAAGCAAGGAGGCCGATCTCAGTCAGGCGAATGGCGCACTTTCGCTGAAATTGGATCGAGTGGTCGTCAACGGTGGAACGATCACCGTTCCAGTGATGGGTCAGCTAATGCCGGTCGCGCTGGAAAAGCTGTCAATCGGAGATCTCGAAGCGAGAGTGAAGTTCGAAAAGGGCCAGGGAAGAATTGAAAAGTTTCAGGGCAAGGGCGACGACCTCGAGTTGCTCGCCTCCGGGACGATCAAACTTGCAAGGCAAGTGGACTACGCCGAGTCCAACATCGATGTGAAGCTCAAGGTCGAGCCCGACGCCCAAAAACGCCTCGGGGCAATGGCGATGGGACTGACGTTTCTTCCCGCGGACAAGGAAAATCCTGAATTCCGGACCGCCAAAATCACCGGCTTTCTCGCCCGTCCCAATTTCAGCCCTGGCAGGTGAATTGCAAAACACCCGTCCGGAGGTTGTCCTATGCCGGAGCTGGTGTTCTTTAGAAGAGGTGAAGAAGTCCTAAGGTTCGGACTCGATCGGCCGCGGACCGTTCTGGGGCGCGGTGAGAAGAGCGACGTCGTCATTCCCGACCCACAGGTGTCGCGACAGCAAGTCGCCATCCAATTCGATGGCTCGCAGGTGAGTCTCGAGGATCTCTCCGGAAGAGGGACTCTCGTCTCGGGATTGCCCACCCAACGCGCGCTGCTGTCCGATGGCTCGGACATTTCGCTCGGACACTGGCGCGCGGTGTACCGGGAACGCAGCGGGGAGAGCCCGGATGCCGTGACGGAGGTCACGGGCACCAAAACTGAGCGAATGCCCCAGGAGAATGCCGGTGAGCGCCTACAGCATCGAATCCAGCTGCGGGTTCGCCAGGGACACGAAGAGCGAATCCACAAACTGGCCGGCGAGACGTTCACCGTGGGATCCGACCCCCGATCGGACGTGGTGGTGGTGGATCGTTTCGTCTCCGGCCGTCACCTCACGTTGCGGCGCGCGGACGGGGTGTTCCACGTTTCGGACAAGCAGTCCACCAATGGGAGCTTCATCGGAGGGATCCGGATTGTGGAGGCCGAAATCCCGCTTTTCACAGTCCTGCGGATTGGCGAGACCGAGCTGATTTTAGAGCCCGCATCCAGCCATCGAAACGCCGAGGCGTTCGAAGGCATTGTCGGCGCAGACCCATCGGTGCGGCAATTGGCGGAAATCATCGAACGGATCGCCCCTTCTCAGGCAACGGTGGCGATCTTCGGAGAATCCGGTACCGGAAAGGAGTTGGTGGCCCGGGCAATCCATGCGCGCAGTACCCGCGCGGACCGCCCCTTTGTTCCGGTCAACTGCGCGGCGATTTCCAAGGACTTGATCGAAAGCGAGCTGTTTGGGCACGAGAAGGGAGCGTTCACCGGAGCGACCAACGCTCGAAGAGGCGCCTTTGAAGAGGCCGACGGCGGAACGCTGTTTCTCGACGAGATTGGAGACCTTTCGCTGGATCTCCAGGCCAAGCTCTTGCGCGCGCTCGAATCCGGCGAAATCAAGCGGGTGGGCGCCTCCCGGCCGATCCACGTCGACGTCCGGGTCGTTGCGGCGACGAATCGGAATCTGCTCGCGGCGACCAAGGAGCAGCGTTTTCGGGAGGACCTGTACTATCGGCTGTGCGTGGTTCCGCTGCACCTGACGCCGCTTCGAAGCCGGCAAGCGGACGTCGTTACCTTGGCGGACCACTTCGTCCGGAAGTTCTCACCGCGCGGCCAGCAAATCCGCTTCACCCCCGAGGCGCTCGAGCGTCTGCAGCGACACTCGTGGCACGGCAACATCCGCGAGCTGAAGAACGTGGTGCATCGAGCGTTGCTGCTTCGCAAAGGGCCGATGATCGACGCAAAGGATCTCTCGTTCGACGAGGAGATCCATCCGGAAGTGGGCATCGCCGTGCCGGACATGCCACCCAATCTCTCCCTCGAAGAGATGTTGGCCAAGCTCGAGCGGCAAATTGTGGAAAATGCCCTTCGCCGTTGCAAGAACAACCGCGAGCGGGTGGCCAAGGAGCTCAAGGTAGCCCGTTCGACGCTTTTTAAGAGGCTCAAGGACTGGGGAATGACGCGCCAGGACGCGGCCGACGGCTCGCCCCCGAGCGGCTACGCTCAACCGAGAACGGGTGGCACACCGGCACAGTGTGACAGTGGCACATCCGAAGCCGGTCTCACGCCACCGCCGACCTAGTCTGATTCCATCCCTTGGGCAGCGCAGGGTTGATTTTTGCTCCGCGCTCTCCCACGATGCCAAGGCCCCTGCCTGGCCCGGTGGGAGAACCGAGCGATGCACGAGTTTCTCTTTCACAACGATCAACTGCAGCCACTCTCTGAAATCCGGCTCTCACCGGGACAGGCCGGGCTGCTCAATGGTTGGGGGATATTCAGCACGATCCGGGTCTACGAAGGAGTGCCCTGGGCCTTCGAGCGCCATTGGAACCGACTGGCCCGCGACGCGGACCGGGTCCAGATACCGCTTACCCATGATCCGGCGACTGTGCTCGAGGCGGTGCGGAAAGTAATCGGGGCGAACCGGGTGCAGTCCGGATGCATACGCATCTATTTCGTCTTCAACAAAGGAAGTCCGTGGCGCAGCAACGAGCGGCTGCCCGCGGTTGACCTGCTCATCTATTCCACTGACCTGCCCGTCCGAGTCGGACCGGCCGACCTCGTAGTAATGCCCAACGGCCGCCACGCCTCGAGCCCGCTCGCAGGCACCAAAGTGACCGCATGGCTAAACAACGTTTGGCATCTCGAGCAAGCGCATCGGCAAGGTTTCGAAGAAGCGCTCTTGCTCAATGAGCGTGACGAAGTCGCGGAGTGCACCGCGGCGAACCTCTTTTGCGTCATTGGTGGGACCGTGACCACTCCACCCCCGACTTCGGGGTGCCTTCTGGGCGTGACGCGCGAGGTTGTTCTCGAAATTGCGCCGCGAGCCGGAATGCGCGCGATCGAACGAACTCTATCGCTGGCCGAAGTCTTGACCGCGGAGGAGATCTTCATCACTTCCACCACTCGCAACGTGCAGCCGGTGCGCCGGATCGATCACGCCAGCTTTCATCAATCGCCGGGTCCGATTACCGAGCGGCTCGCTCGGTTGCTTTTGGAAGAAATTCAGGCGTACGTCCATCAGAGGCAACCGCGCCCCGGGACACCCTCTCGATAACGAAATGTATTGCCGATCAAACGGCAAGCCCTGAAGATTGCGCGCCGGTTCGGGAGCAACATGAAATCCAAGTTCGCGCTTGGGGCTTTCCTCTTCATAACCTTGGCAGCTTTACTGAGCGTCGCTCAAGGTTTCGGTCTCAACCTCTTTTGGCTTCCAACCGCGGCACGTTGGCTGGCAATTATCGGTTTGCTCGGCTATGCAGCCACGCGGCGTTCGCTGACCACCTGGATTCTGGTCGGGATGGTCGTCGGCGCAGAAGTCGGCCACGATTGGCCTCAAGTTGCACTCAACCTCAGAGTGCTCTCGCAGGTTTTTCTTCGCCTGATCAAGATGATCGTGGCGCCCCTGCTGTTTGCCACACTCGTGGTCGGCATCGCCGGACATAGCGATCTCAAGAAGGTTGGGAGGCTGGGGATCAAAGCCCTGATCTACTTCGAGATCGCCACCACCCTCGCTCTCTTGGTGGGCCTCGCGGCGATCAACATCAGCAAGGCAGGCGTGGGGATTCAGCTTCCGGCATCGTCCCGAGCAGACCAAGTTCCGGTGGCTAAGCAGAGCGCCACAGACTTCATCCTGCACATCTTCCCTGAAAACATCGCCAAATCGGTAGCGGAGGGACAGCTGCTCCAAATCGTGGCGTTCAGCATCCTCTTCGGGATTGCGCTTGCGTTGGTGAGCGAGTCCAAGCGACAGCCGATGCTGCGATTCTCGGAGAGCCTGGCGGAAACGATGTTCAAATTGACGAATATCGTCATGCTCTTCGCTCCGATCGGCGTCGGGGCCGCAATTGCCTACACCGTCGCGAACATGGGGCTCAATGTCTTGGTAAACCTGTTGCAGCTCGTCGCGACGGTGTATGTGGCACTGCTTGTATTCGTTCTGTTCGTATTGCTCCCGATCGCGTTGCTAGCGCGTGTTCCACTCCGGAAGTTCGCGCGCGCCATCACCGAGCCGCTTTCAATCGCATTTGCCACTGCAAGCTCTGAGGCGGCTCTCCCTCGCGCGATCGAGGCGATGGAAGGAGTCGGCGTGCCGCGACACATCGTGGCCTTTGTTCTTCCTACCGGATACAGCTTCAATCTCGAGGGCAGCAGCTTGTACTTGTCATTGGCCACCATTTTTGTTGCCCAGGCCGCTGGCATCTCGCTGAGCTGGGGCCAGCAGATTCTGATCGTGCTCACTTTGATGCTGACCACTAAAGGGTTGGCCGGTGTGCCGCGGGCCTCGCTCGTGGTGTTGCTTGGCACGGTCGCTTCCTTCAATTTGCCCGTCGAGCCGGTGTTCATCATTGTGGGTATTGACCAGCTGATGGACATGGCTCGTACCGCAGTCAACCTGATCGGAAATTGCCTGGCGACCGCCGCAATCGCGCGCTGGGAAGGCGAGCTCGCTCCGGAGCGAGAAATGCTGGCTGAGACGGTTGCACCGGCGAAGTAAAGCTATGCCACGGCCGATGGCGTTCGTACCCACCTGTTAGGAGTTAACCCTTTTCACTTGTCAAATGAGAACAGGCCGCTTCATCAAGCAACCGAAGTAATTATGAAACTCGAAGAGAGTTGAGAAAAGTGTTCAGCCACCCTCGTGGACCTCGGGGAGCCCGACGCCACGCCCGCGCGAGACAGCCTCTTCTCTAAGCTAGTCCTCGCCCTTGGCTCCGATGAATTGATCGCCCCGCTCGCGAAACAGCACGTTGAAACTGGTCAGGGAGCCGTAAATCCGGGTGATGTATTGCTGCAGCTCCACCTTCTCCGCGTCGCTGAGCTTGGGATGGGCATTGAGCCTCTGTTCCAGGGTGCGCAGGCGGTCGCGAATCATCACCACTTTGTGAAAAAGAGCATCGATCGGCAATTCCTTGGCTTGCAGCTCCCGCTTTCCTGGGATGATCTGAATCACCCCGCCTTCCCACTTCGGCGCGAGCGGGACGTCGACTGTCCCGGCCGCCTCACGAAAGATTTCCATCAGCTCCTCGCGGGTCATCGCAAGATCTCCTCCCAAATCGACCGGTTGCTCAGCATCCTTCTGTTTTCGAACCACCACCGGCGCCACGCTGCGTAGTGGCCGAGCCGGCGCAATTGACGCACTCGGAGCAACGGTGGCCGCCCCCTTCGGCGCGAAATAGTCGCAGATCGGCGCGCTCGGAGGAAACAAGCCCCGGTTCGGTTGCAGTCGGCAAGGCCCTACCCAACCGCGGTGATCGACCGAATGCGGTTGCCATAACTTGCAATTGCCGCAAACCTTCTCACCATCGAGGAAGGTCGGCACCGGTGGCAGTGAGCTGGTGACGTCGCCAGTCATCCGGTTTCGCATCTTAAGCGGTCGCGCGAAAAATTGCGCCGCCCTCCAGCCGTCAAGGGGGCGGCTCGTCCTTAACCGCGAGGTCGCATTCGGTAGCCGATGAATGAGCGCAGATCCGGAAATTGGAGGTACGGGTTTCTCTTCTTTGCCTCGGCCAACGACGAAGAGGGGATGTCCGAATAATCGTGACCCGGGAACAGCTGGGTCTGATCCGGCAGCTTCATCAAGACCTGCGAGAGACTGCGGAACATCGCTTCCGGATCCCCTCCGCGCAGATCACAACGGCCGCACGCCTCGATGAACAGCGTGTCGCCCGATACCAGAGAGTCGCGGAAGTACAGGCATTGCGAGCCTGGCGTGTGACCCGGGGTGTGCAGCGCCTTGAGTTGCAGCGGCCCGACTGGAATCTCGTCGCCCGGAGACAGCCCCCTCACCGAATCGGAGATTCTTCGCAGCTCATTCGAAAACTCCAGCTCGTCCTTCTGTGCGTAGACCGGAATATCGTGGGAGCGCAACAGTTCGGGAAGACCGTTGATGTGGTCCATATGGGAGTGCGAAACGATCGCACAGGAGATCGTCTTGCCGTCCTCAGCCGCAGCTCGCTCGATGGCTTCCACGTCCCAGGCGGGGTCCACCACCGCCACCTCTTTCGCGTCGGGGGAACCGACGAGGTATACAAAATTCTCCATCGGACCGAGCAACAGCTGTCTTAAGTAGAGGGGGGAGGTTTCCATGTTGTAGTAGCTAACGCCGTCGTGGTTGTAGAACGCGCTTTTTCAATTTGAAGTCGTCCGGCAAACGGGAGACCCGACATGAAATCCATCAACGCCAAGATTGTCTTCTTTACTTTGGGTGCGGTCCTCGCTCCCCTGCAGGGCTGGTCGGCTGAAGACAAAGAGGCGGCCAAAAGGTTGCATCAGTTCTTCGATGCTGAATGGGAATACAATCTCAAAGAGCATCCGACCTTCGCCACCAATCTCGGAGATCCTCGCTACAACGATCGATGGACGAACTTGTCTCTCGATGCCATCGCCAAACGTAAGCAACACGACCAGCAGACTCTAGAAAAACTCAAGTCCTTCGATCGGGGCCAGCTCTCCTCCGCGGATCAGCTCAATTACGACCTCGCCCTTCGCAACGCGGCGGTCTCGGTAGAAGAGGACAAGTTCCCGTTCGAATACTGGCAGATCGGCCCACTGAGAACGCCGACCCAGGAGCTGGCCGATCTGGTCGCGCGAACTCGGCTCGCCAAAGAGAAGGACTATACCGATCTCATCAAACGTCTTCAGGCCTTTCCCGCACATGTGGATCAGGTCATCCTGTTGCTTCGCAAAGGACTCGAAAAGGGCATCACGCCGCCGAGGATGACCCTCTCGGATCTCGCTAAGAACATCGAACGGCACCTTCCGAGCGATCCCACGCAGAGCCCGGTCTATCAAACCGCGTTCAAGGACTTTCCTTCGTCGATCCCCGCGGCGGATCAGACGAGGCTGCGCGAGAAGGGCTTGGCGGCGGTGCGTGAGGCCGTGTTTCCGGCGATTCGCAAGCTGCGCGATTTCGTCGCCACGGAATACGAACCCAAGGCGCGAACCGCGATTGCGTTCAGCGCGCTACCGAATGGGAAGGCCTGGTACGCGCTGCGAGTCAAAACGATGACCACGACCGAGCTTTCGCCGGAGGAAATCCACCGGATCGGCCTCTCCGAGGTGGCTCGAATCCGCTCGGAGATGGAGAAACTGATGCGCCAGACCTCCTTCCAGGAAGATCTGCCGGCGTTCTTCAAATTCCTGAAAACGGATCCCCAATTTTTCTTCACCGATAAAGATCTGTTGCTGATCACCTACCGCGACATCGCCAAGCGGATCGATGGCCAGCTGCCGAAGCTTTTTGGAAAACTGCCGCGGCAGCCCTACGGAGTCTTGCCCGTCCCGGCTCACTCGGAAAAAGTGCAGACCACGGCCTACTACGAGCGGGGCTCTGCGGAGGCCGCTCGCGTCGGAGTGTTCTACGCCAACACCTATGATTTGAAGACCCGGCCGAAGTGGGAAATGGAAGCGCTCACGCTTCACGAAGCAGTTCCCGGCCACCACCTGCAACTTGCGTTGGCGGAAGAGCTGGAGATGCCGAAGTTTCGCCGCTTCGGCGGATACACCGCCTACATCGAAGGCTGGGGCCTGTACTCCGAGTCCCTCGGGTCCGAGCTGGGCATGTACAAAGACACCTATTCAAAGTTCGGCCAACTCACCTACGAGATGTGGCGAGCGATTCGACTGGTGGTCGATGCCGGGATGCACTCCTTGGGCTGGACTCGCGAGCAAGCGCGCCAGTTCTTCCGCGACAACACCGGGAAAACCGACCACGACATCGAAGTGGAGGTGGACCGATACATCAACTGGCCAGCCCAAGCTCTCGCCTACAAACTGGGCGAGCTGAAATTCAAGGAACTGCGTGCCTTCGCCTCGAAGGAGCTGGGCGAGCGCTTCGACATCCGCGAGTTTCACGATCAGGTGCTCGCGGATGGAGCGTTGCCGCTCTCCACGCTCGATTCACGCATGCGCGCCTGGGTAGCCAAGAAAAAGAGCGCCGCTGCGCAATCGGAATCGACCAAGGCTGGCTCGACCTCAGGCGGATAAGGAGCCTCAGCGGCTCGAGTAGTCACCGGTGACTACTCTAACTCCTTGATTTTAAACGGGAACGGGGGTCTAGGCGAGCCAGTCGCGGTCTTTCAGCTTCTTGGGCAAGTACTCTTCGGTGATAAACGAAATGCCCCGGTTGGAGAGCGACTCGATCTCCAACTTCGCTCCGCTCTTCACCATGTGCTCGATCTCGCGCTGCCATTCCTTGCGCTGAAACCATGGGTAGCTGAGCATCTGCTTCGCCCGCGAGATGTCCACGTCCTCCATCCGGATCACCACGTTGTTGGGCAGCTTGAATTTCTCTTTGTCAAACGAGGACAGCCCAATGAAACGCGCCTCCGGTACCGCCATTCGCATCGATTCGTAGGCGAGGTTGATCGAGCCCTGCTTGAGCACCGAGTAGATGTAGAAACCCCACGGATCATTATCGACCAGCACGTACATCGGCAGCTTGAGCTCCCGGGTCATTCGTCGGCATAGCCGGCGCACGCCGCGAGGCGGCTGACCCTGCCCAGTCACCAGGATGCACTTGTGTTTCTTCCAGAACCTGTCCTCGTTCAGCCGACGCCACACCGCATCCTTTTCCACCAGCAGGATGAACTTGGCATCGCACTTGCGGAACTGGATGACGTTGTCCTCGACGATCGAGGGAATTGACCAGCCCCCCGAACCCATCCTCCTGCCATCGATCACGTCGCCCGCATCGACGAGGGTGACTTCTCCCACCAGCGAGCCACGATTGGAGGCAAACAGATTGAGCTCCTCGCGCAACGCATCGACGGTGACTTCGAGATCCTCAATGATTGGATCCGACTCCTCCTGCTCCTCGAAGGTATTCTGGCGACTTTCCCCAAGCGTGTGCTTGGTCATGTAATAGAGGTCTCGGATGCTGGTCGTCTTGTCGACGCCGATCAGCTCCTTGCATGCATTGGCGACCAGAAACATCTGCATGAAGCGCTTGGCCTGGCCGACATTGAAGAAGTAGCGCTTCTGCTTGTCGCCCTTGAGCTCGATCACCTGGCTCTTTTGGTTGAACCGCACGTTCGCCAGCGTACGGGTGGGGATCGACATGTGCGGATTTTTTCCGCTCTTGACCATCTGGAGGGTGTCTTTGGCCAAGCCCTCCAGCTTTTTCACCGTCTTCGCGGCGTGGGCTTTGGCGGCGCGAGGGCCGATCGAAGACACGGTTACTGCTCCTCCTTCGTCATTTCGGCCTCGGCAGTCCGCGGCCGCGCCGCCAACTTCTCTGAAGCGCGGGTGAGGATTTCATCGGTCAGCTCGCCGCCGGTAAACTTATTCGCCAATTTCATGAAATCGGTTTTGACCTTCTCGGGACTGGTGCCCAGCAAGCCCTTCATGCTCTGGGCGATCTCTTGAATATACAGCTCGAAAATGGAGCGCCGCTGCAACTCGTACTCCGCGCTCTGGCGCTTGCGCACGAAGGCGGCCAGCCTGCGTCCGCACTCCTGCAAGCCGAGCCGAAGCTCCGAAGTGATCTCCGCATAGTGCGCTACCGCCTCTTTGGACTCCGAAGTGAACGGCACCCAAACCGATGCGATGTGCACGAAGAGAATCATCGGGCCGACGGGTAGAGATCCCTTTGGCTGGGACAGCATGTAGTTGCGCCAGTCGGTGCGGATCACCGCCTCGGTGATTCCACAGGCGCCCCGTTGAAAAAGTAGGGGCACCCGGTTGGCAAACCGATAGAGCTCCACCGGCTTGTCTCCCGGCAGCGGCCCGCCATACGCAATCCCAACCTCTACCTGAAACGGGTTGCCCCGGTAGACCTTCGGCGGTCGGGTGACCGAGGTGATGAAGAACTTGTGGCCCTTGATGACCTCCTCGCCTTCATCTTTACCCTGGGCTTCGACAATCGCGTCCGCCTGCGCCTTTTGTTTCGCGTCCTCGATCTTTTGGGCCGCTTCCTCCTTCTTGCGTCCCTTTCCTTTCTTGGCCTGAAGCTCGAGCTGCTCGAGGTCTTCATGCTCCACTTCTTCTTGAGTGACGGTCAGGAAGTTGGTCAGCCCTTTGTGGATCAGCTCCTCGCCAATCGGAGATAGGCAGTTGGTCGGCGGGGCCATGATTTTGGTCGCTTGAATTGCCTTATGCAGTTGCTCCGACAGCTTCAAGTCCTCGCCCACCACGCGGGCCTTGGTCTTCCCAGCAATCCTTGCTGTTTTGAGGATTTCGTCCGCGATCGTCGGCGAGACGCGCGAGAACTCGTGCATCAAACAGCCCCGCAGGTCTCGAGCCCTCGAGTCCTTGAGAATCAGCATCAGCTGACCGAGCTCGAGGCCCTGAGGATGCGGCTTGATCTCCACTGCTTCGCGAGGCGGGACCTCCGCGGCTCTTGGAAAACTCAGCGGCTCTCCATCCGGCCGGCGGTACTCGAGCTTGCAATGAGGATTGGCGAGCGAGGTTTGTTCGAGGTAGCGACCGAGCCACCGCTTTCCATTGCGGTAGTCCGCTTCCATCTCGATCTCTACCCGCGTCCCATGGTCCTTTTCCAACTCCAGCTGTTTATCCACCTCCACCACCGGAGCGTTCTTTCGGGTGTCGATCCGGATTTCGAAATGATGGGCGGGACGGCCCTTGCCCGTTTTTGAAGTGACGACAATCGGTTTACCAGTGGTGAGCTGTCCGTACATTGCAGCAGCCGAGATTCCGATGCCCTGCTGGCCACGGGCTTGCTTGAGGCGGTGGAACTTGGAGCCATAGAGAAGCTTTCCGAAGATCTTCGGAATCTGCGCCTTTACGATGCCGGGGCCGTTGTCCTCGACCGCCATCACGAACCGATCGGAGGCGATCTGGCGGATCTCCACAAGCAGCTCCGGCAAAATCCCAGCTTCCTCACAAGCATCTAACGAGTTATCCACCGCTTCTTTCACAGCGGTGAGCAGCGCTTTGGAAGGGCTGTCGAAACCGAGCAGGTGGCGGTTCTTGGTGAAAAACTCGGAGATCGAAATCTCGCGCTGGCGCGAGGCCATCTGCTCTGCCGTCGCTCGCCGGACCAACTTCGGACGAGGCAGCTCGGCAATCTCTGAAGGAGGCGAGGCTGGCGGTTCGGCGGCGGGTTCCTTGCTCGCTTTGAGTGGCACCGCCGCAAGGCGCCGTGCGGATTTCGATGCGCGGCCCGAATCCTTTGGGATCAGAAATAGCTGACCTTGTCCCTTGGAAGAACGGGCGGTCTTGGTTTTCGTTTTGGATTTCAAGTGGTTGCGACTTCTGAGCGCTGTGGCCGTGACGTACGACTATATGGGCCGAGCTTCGAAAGTAAAATTAGCGGCGTTGCGCCGGTGGTGCTGTGCTGTCCCACATGTGCGTGTTCAGTTGCTGAATTTCCTGCGACATCTCTCCAGCTCGCGCTTGAGCCCAATCACGTACGGATCCCGGTCCTCGGGAGTTTTCATCGCATCGATCGAGAGCTCATCCGGCTCGAACGACGCAGGCGGTGGCCCCAATCGGCACTGCGCGTCCTCAGGATGTTGTTCGCAATGGATTCCGGTCAAATTAGGTACGCCAGTATACGGATCGGGCACACCTCTCGTCGCCTGGTCGCGAGCGCGTTTCGCCAGCCACGCCTTGCGCTCTTGAATCTGCTTCTCTTGAACGGCGCAGGGATCTTCTCGACTCTTCTTTGCGACTTCCCTCTGCCCCGCGTCGCGGGGTGGATTGTCGGCCGTGACGCGCCATTCATAGTCCTCGGGCATCACTAAGAGTTCGCCGCCGTCGGGAGAATCCCAAGCCGTGGCTTGAGCCCAGCTACTGGCAACGGGAGCCGAAAGGGCAACGCAAAGAATCAAGACGGACCTTGCCACGCTGCGGGCATTCTAAGGGGCGCAAGCGGAGATCCGGAAGCGAACGCTCAACATTACAGTGATACTGCGGCCTTAAGTGCCTCGAGAGAGCAGAACAATTTTGTACCGGCAAGAGGGTGTTCTGCTATGGGTGGCCCGCCCCAAACTCCGAGCGCACCCGTGCTATCTCGATCGAGCGCCTTGCGCGGTTCTGCATCTGTGGTTGTCCTGCTCAGTTGCTCAACCGTGGCTTTCGCCCAAACGGGCGAGCTGCAGCACACCACCCGCGATCCCTCTCGCGGCGCGACCTTGCCACCTACGGGGGCCGCCCTGGTCGACCAATCCACGGCGCCGGTGGTCAATCCCGCCGGAGTGCGCTTTGTCGAAAGCGCCGAGCTGTTCTACCTGCACGAGCGGAGCGTCAACCGAGGCGAGGTCGTCGACGGGCTCTACCTGGCCGACAGCTTCTTCGACCTGATCGGCCTCGGCTTCGGAATTCAGTGGGTCCGTGGAACTCCTGGCAACAGCCAAAACCATCGCAAGACGTCCTGGTCCCTCGCGCTCGGCTCTCGACTCCTGTCTTTGGGGACCAGTTTCAACCTTTACTCCTCCTCGGACGTGAACCTCGACCAGATCACCAGCTGGGATTTGGGGCTCACCCTGCGCCCGATCCGCCAGTTCGCGCTCGCGGGCGTGGTCAAGAACATCGATCATCCGAGTCAAGGAACGCTGACCTTTCCGCGCCTCTACGACATCGGCGCGGGGATCCGTCCGATCGGTGAGCGGCTCACCGTCGGGCTCGATTACTTGTTCAACGACATCGGCGGCTTCAGCTCCGGAAGAGCGCAGTACACGCTTCAGGCCGAAATCCTTCGCGGGCTGGTACTCGGCGCCGGCCTATCTCACGGATTTCGCTCGCCGAACGATGTCACCTTCCAGGTCGCGCTGACCTTGAACGCCTCAAACTTCGGGCTCACCTACTCGCAAGGCGTCGCCTCATCCAATTTGGATTACCTCGTCGCCGCCCGCATTTCATTCCAGAAATACCCAGCGTTCAGCCTCTCCGGCGGCAAGGTGATGCTGGTGGACCTGGAGCATTGGCTCAATCCTCCGTCGAATGCTTCGCTCGAGCTGCTCGGCCTGGGCGACGGCGATCCGTACTTGCGTTTGGTGCGCCTGTTGGACGAGTCCGCAAGAGATCCTCAACTTCGCGGCGTCGTGCTCAAGGTCGGCTCTTTGCCGAGGCTGGGCCTCGGCCACGCGGTGGAGTTACGCGAAGCGATCCAGCGACTGCAATCGGCTGGGAAAAAGGTCATCGCGGTGCTGCTGATTGCGGGTGACGCCGAATACCTGATGGCCTCGACCGCGGACAAAATTTACGCGGTGATGGAATCCGAGCTTCCGATCAACGGGTTTAGCGCCAGCGCGGTCTTCCTTGGCGATGCGATGGACAAGCTCGGGGTCCGTTGGGACGTGGCTCGAGTGGGCGCCTACAAGAATGCGCCTGACGCCCTCACCCGCTCGCAGATGAGCAAGGAGCAAGAAGAGACGATCAACGCGTACCTCGACACCGACGTTCAGTTCTTTCAGACCGCGGTGCGGACGGCGCGCAAAATCGATCAGAAGACAGTCGAAGATGCCTGGAAAGAGGGACTGTTGACTCCGCAGCGCGCTAAATCACTGGGTCTGATCGACGAGGTGATCACCATCGCCGACATTCCAAGTCGCGTTGCGCAGTGGATCCCGAACGCAACCTACGAGCCCACCTATCGTCCCCAACAAACGAGAGACACCTACTGGGGACGACGACCTCAGGTCGCGATCGTCCCGATCGTGGGGCTGATTACCCCCGGCCGGAGCCAGCGCGACCCATTCGGGCTAACCCAGAGCGTCGGCTCGGACACGGTGGTCAAGGCGATTCGCCGGGCGGCCGATAATGACAGCGTGGACGCGATCGTGGTGCGCGTCGATTCGGGGGGCGGCGATGGGCTCGCCTCAAACTTGATGTACCAGGCGATCGTCGAGGCGCGGAAAAAGAAGCCGGTGATTGCCTCGATGGGCGATGTGGCTGCGTCGGGCGGCTATTACGCCGCGATGGGGGCCGACCAAATCTTTGCCCCGCTGACTGCAATCACCGGAAGCATTGGAGTCTTTCTGCTCAAACCCGGGCTGTCCCCGCTCGCAGACAAGCTCGGGATTCATCACAAGACGATCAAGCGGGGCGATCTCTCGGATTTCCTCAACGTCTGGGATCCCTGGACGCCGACTCAAAAAGCCGAGGCGCAGAAATGGGTGGACAGCTTCTATGACAACTTCATCAGCGAAGTGGCCAAGTCGAGAAAGCTGTCCAAGGAGCGCGTGGACCAGATTGCTCGCGGCCGGGTTTGGTCCGGCAAAGATGCGCAGGCGCGTGGACTGGTGGATCAACTCGGCGGCATCTTCGACGCGATCGAGGCGGCCCGGCGCAAGGCCGGAATTCCGGACGGAGCCGATGTGGACCTGGTCATCTACTCGGAGCCGCGCGGATTGTTCGCAGGGCTCGCGGCAGACGACGGCTTTCTTGCCCGCGTGTTTGGCGAGCATTCCGATTCCAAGGGCGGTCTACCCGAAGGTCTGCAGGCACTCGCCAAGGAGCTCGGGTTGGAGCAAGCGTTTCTGCTCGAGCCGACGGTCAAGGCGATGATGCCCTTTACCCTGAAAGTCGAGTAATCCCACCAGGCTTTGCCAAAGCGTAGCACTTTGATTGAACTTTTCGGGGTTTGATAGTTAGTATCAGCTTGTCCCCCGGATGGCGTGGTGCCACCGGAGACATTCAGGAAGTCGGTGGTTTTGGTCGTGAGGTCACGCGCCGGGCGGGGCCAACCGACCCCGCATTTTGTACTTCCTGTCCAAAAACTCGGCCGATGTCCTTCGCTGCGTTAGCGCTCCTATTGCCGCCCTGACACCAGCCGATCACATTCGAAGACATACCGATGGAAAACCCAGACAGGCCACATCCCAATCCCGATCCCTCAGAGCCAGCTTCTTCACCGACACGGACAGTTGCGCCCGATGATCCCAACGGCGGGGATGACGGCGACGACGGCACGGACGATGAAGCACCGGAAATGAATCTAGTCGATGGGTCCATGGCCGGAGCGCCCGGCGCGGCGATCGGCCAACCTGGCGTCCAGCTCGGCACCCCGGTGGGACGAAGGCGCAGGCGCCGCCGACGGCGTGGCCGGGGAGCACCGGTCTATTTCACGCCGGATGGTCAGGCCTACCGGATGCAGACGGCGCCGGATGGACAGCAGGTGCAGGTGCTTCTCACCCCCCAGGAGCTTCAGCAGTATCAGGCGCGGCTTGCCCAACAATCCGCCGTACCGGGACAGCGGCCGTTGGGTCAGGCCCCAGCCTTGACTGGGCAGCAACCCGTCCCCGCGGCGCAACTGGTGGCGGTGGAGGGGGTGTTGGACACCGAGGCAAAGGGTCCGAACGCGTTTCTCAGGCAGATTCGGCGCAACCTCTTGCCCACCCCGGAAGACCCCGAGATGCCCAAGAATCTGGTCCAGAAGCTTCGGCTCCGACAAGGTCAGTATCTGACCGCGCAGGCGCAAATGCGCGGCAACAAGGGTGCAATCCAGAAGGTGGAGACGGTCGACGGCGCTGCCCTCGAGGAAATTTCGCGACGCCCGCACTTCAATGATCTGACGTCAGTCGATCCCGTCGAGCGGCTCAAGCTCGAGCACAGTCCGCGCGAGATGGTAACCCGGGTGCTCGACTTGATTGCCCCGATCGGAAAAGGGCAGCGCGGCCTGATCGTGTCGCCGCCCAAAGCCGGCAAGACGATCATGCTTCAGCGGATTGCTCAGGCGGTGATCGCGAATCATTCCGAAGTCCACGTGATGGTGCTGTTGATCGACGAGCGGCCCGAGGAAGTGACCGACATGCGACGCAGCATCGGCAGCAAGGCGGAAGTGTTGGCCTCCAGCTCAGATCGCCCAACCGGCGACCACCTCAAAGTCGCCGAGATGGCGCTGGAGCGCGCGCGACGGATGGTGGAATCCGGGAGCGACGTGATCATTTTGCTCGACTCGATCACTCGACTCGCGCGCGCCTACAACAAAGAAGTAGACAGCTCCGGAAGAACCCTGACCGGCGGCGTAGACTCGCGCGCCCTCGAGCGTCCGAAGCGGATCTTCGGCGCGGCCCGCTCGACCGAGGAGGCCGGCACGCTGACGATCATTGGAACCGCCTTGATCGACACCGGCAGCCGGATGGACGAGGTGATCTTCGAGGAGTTCAAGGGGACCGGCAATTCCGAAGTCACCCTCGATCGACTTCTCTCCGAAAAGCGCATCTACCCGGCGATCAACATCCCCCAATCGGGCACCCGGAAAGAGGAGAAGCTCTTCACCCCGAAGGAGTACGAGAAGGTAAAGAAACTGCGGCAGATGCTCTTCGCGGCAAAACCGGTCGAGGCGATGGAGGCTCTGGTCAAGAGACTGTCGCGCTACACCTACAACGACGAGTTCCTCGAGGAACTGTAAATACGTTAACATCGCGGCTCGATGAATTTGCCGCCGGACCAGGCCCTGCTGGGCCGACTCGCGGTCCACTACAAGCTGATCAGCCCAGACCAGCTCAACGCGGCAATGCGCCACGCCGGACAGCAGGGAACCATCAAGCTGGCGGATGTGTTGCGCCATCTCGGGTTTCTCACCCCCAAGCAGCTCGAGTGGCTTTTCTCCGCGCAGCAGCAGTACCTGGCCAAACAGCGCGCCGCACAGGGCAGTGCCGCGATCGAGCTCACCCCGACCTCGGCCCTCCCGCGCCCCGCTCCGACCGCTCCCGAAGTCTCGCCCACCGCTGTGGGCGTTTCGCGCCCAGCCGCGAGCCCGACGCTCTCCACCGCAAGACCGGCCGCGGGGACCGCGGGGGCACTGCAGCGGATTCTCGCCCGCGCCGTTCAGCTCAAGGCGAGTGACGTGCACCTGCACAGCGGCTCGCCGATCCAGGTGCGAATTCACGGCAAGCTCAGACCGCTCGAGGGAGAAACTGGATCGCCCGACACCGAGAAGATCCTGCTCGAGGTGCTCACCGCGGAGCAGCGCAAGCACTTCGAGGAGAATCATGATCTCGATTTCGCCTATAGCGTCAGCGGCGTGGGCCGTTTCCGCGGGAACATCTATCGCCAGCAGCGCGGCATCGATGGCGTGTTTCGGCCGATCCCCCCTTCGCCTCCAACCCTCGAGGAGCTCGGGCTTCCACAAAGCCTGGGGCGGCTCACCGACTTCCATCAAGGATTGGTGCTCGTCACCGGGCCCGCTGGGTGCGGCAAGTCCTCGACGATGGCGGCGCTGGTGAATCTGATCAACGAGCAGCGGCCCGACCACGTGATCACCGTGGAAGATCCGATTGAATACGTACACGCCTCCAAGCGCGCGGTGATCAATCAGCGGCAGGTGTTGACCCAGACCGCTTCGTTCGGCGCCGCACTCCGGGCGGCGCTGCGTGAAGACCCGGACGTGATCGTGATTGGCGAGCTGAGGGATCTCGAAACCATCTCGCTGGCGATTTCCGCCGCCGAGACCGGACACCTGGTGATGGCCACCCTCCACACCAACAACACGATTCGAACCGTCAATCGGATCCTCGACGTCTTTCCGCCCAAGCAGCAATCGCAGATCCGCGCGATGGTCTCCGAGTCGCTTCGGGCGATCGTTTCTCAGCGGCTGCTTCCTACCGCCGATGGCTCGCGTCGAGTTCCCGCGATCGAGATTCTCTTGGTCAAGCCGGCCATCTCCAATCTGATTCGCGAGCAGAAAACCTTCCAGATTCGATCGATCCTGCAGACCGCTCGATCGGAGGGAATGGTGCTCCTCGACGACTCGTTGGCGGAGCTGGTGAAAGCGGGCACGATCTCCAAAGAGGTCGCGCGTCGGCAGTGCGAAGATATCAAACGTTTCCTCTGATTCGGATTCGCCAATGGCGCGCATCGATCAATTGCTTCGCTACGTGAAAGACCAGGATGGCTCCGATCTGCACCTGGCCGCAGGGCTGCGGCCGCACATTCGCAAGCATGGCCAACTGGAGGAGATCCCGAGCTGGCAGGCTTTCACCGATTCTCCGCTGCGCGAGCTGTTGCGAGAAGTCGCGTCCGAGAGTCAATGGTTGCACTACGAGCGAACCTGGGACCTGGATTTGGCGTATGCGATCGAGGGAGTCGGGCGATTTCGCGTCAACTTCTTCAATCAGGAGAACGGGGCCGGGGCCGTTTTTCGACTGATTCCAGCGAAAATCAAAACCTTGGACGAGCTTGGGGTGCCGCCGGCGCTGGGCGCCCTCGCAGACTTGGAGCAGGGCTTGGTCCTGGTGACCGGCCCGACCGGATCCGGCAAGTCCACCACCCTCGCGGCGATCATCAATCGAATCAACGAGACTTCCGCCAAGCACATCGTGACGATCGAGGATCCCGTCGAGTTCGTTCACCAAAACAAGAAGTGCACCATCTCCCAGCGGGAGATCGGAGCCAACGCCAAGAGCTTCGGAAGCGCGCTTCGCGCCGCAATCCGGCAAGATGCCGAGGTGATCCTGGTCGGAGAAATGCGTGACTTCGAAACGATCTCGCTGGCGATTACCGCGGCGGAAATGGGGATTTTGGTGTTCGCCACGCTTCACACCAACAGTGCCGCCAAGACGATCGATCGCCTGATCGACGCTTTTCCCACCGATCAGCAGGCCCAAGCCCGCACCATGCTTTCCGAGTCCCTCGCGGGTGTGGTCTCCCAACTGTTGCTCAGAACCGCGGATGGAAACGGAAGGGTTGCGGTGTTCGAGATCCTTCTCAAAAATCCGGCATTGCCGAACGTCATTCGCGAAGCCAATACCCAGATGCTCACCTCGATCATCCAGGGCGGTAAGCAACAGGGGATGCAGGCAATGGACGATGGATTGCTCGCAATGGTGAAGTCCGGTCGGATCAAGCTCGAGGAAGCCCTGGCGAAAGCGACTCACAAGCAGCGCTTCGAAGAGCTAAAGTAGATCGGTGGGAGGGCCTGCGGTGAATCTCGGACGGGTGGCGTGCGCTGTGCTCTTGACCACCCTTGCTCTCGTTGCGGGCTGCAAGACGACGAGCGAGGAGGTCAAGACGACCGACAGCAGGTCGCTCTACGACCGGCTCGGCGGCAAAGAAGCACTGACCGCAGTGATCGACGACTTCCTCACCCGAGTGGCAAACGACAAGCGGATCAGTGCCTTCTTCGCCCACGCGAACCGCCCCCGATTGGTGCAATTGCTGGTGGAGCAGATTTGTCAGGCGAGTGGAGGACCGTGCACCTACGCCGGCAAGGACATGAAGACCGCGCATCAAGCGATGGGAATTTCGAGCGATGACTTTGATGCACTGCTTCAGGACCTGGTCGCATCGCTCGACACCTTCAAGATCGGAGAGCGCGAAAAGGGCGAGCTGTTGGCCCTGCTACGGCCGATGCAGAGCGAGATCGTGGAAAAATAGGGCAACAACTAGGCGCCGAGTCAACCCCAGTTCACTCTGAGAGATGTGCGGCGCGGCACGTAGGCGAGTGTCGCACCTGCCTGGCCTACCCGAACGCAAAGTTAACAATTTCGGTGTGAGACGATATAAGCGCGACCGCTTGCACCCGGACTTGAGTTGCCATCGTCGGGCGGCGGACAGCTGGGAGGGCCACGGTGCGCGGTGATCCGACCAGCCCGGCCGAGAACATCCTGGTGGTCGACGATCAAGCCGAAAATCGGCAACTGCTGGAGTCGTATCTTCGGGGTGCCGGCTATTCGGTGGTGGTTGCCGAAAACGGAGACGAGGCGGTTGCGCAGTGCGAGAAGGACGCCGTAGCCCTGGTTCTGCTCGACGTCCTGATGCCGGGGATGGACGGCTTCGAGACGTCTCGGCGGATCCGCGCCCTCCACTCAGCCGTCGATACGCCGATCATCTTCCTCACCGCGTTGACCGATCCCGCAACCCAAGAAAAGGCGCGATCTCTCGGCGCGGCGGACTTCGTCGGCAAGCCGATCAATAAGACCGAGTTATTGATGAGGGTGAAATCGCTGTTGTGGATGCGCCGGCTAACCGACGACCTGAAGCAGGGGCACGAATTGATCCGCTCGCAGCATGACGCGGTGATTCGGGCCCAGGAGCGAAAAGAAGAGCTGATCAACCTGGTGGTCCACGATCTCAAGAATCCGATCGCCAGCATTCTTGCCAACGCGCACTTCCTGGTCCGAGAGCCAAACCTCTCTGAAGACGCGCGAGAGGCCTCGCGCGACATTCACGAAGCGGCCGATTCGATGCAAAGGATGGTGCTCAACTTGTTGGATATCAGCCGCAGCGAGCAGGGGGCTCTCGTCCCGCGGCTCTCCGACGTCGACGTGCCATCGCTGCTCAATGAAGTCCTAGGGGTGATGAGCAGGCGGGCCGACGAACGGCAGCAGAAAATCTCCGTCGAGCTATCGCCTCGGGTCAAGCGCCACGTGGTGGACCGGGACCTTCTATTGCGATTGCTGGAAAATTTACTCGACAACGCGCTCAAGTACTCGCCGCCGGGTGGAACGATCAAGGTCGAAGCGAGCACCGCCGATGGCTATCTCGAGTTTTGCATCCGGGACGAAGGGCCGGGCATTCCGGGGGCGTATCGGGAGCGAATCTTCGAAAAGTACGTCCAGCTCGAGGACAACACCGTCTCATTGGCGCGCACCAGCCGAGGGCTAGGTCTGGTCTTTTGCCGGCTGGCCGCGGAGGCCCACGGCGGCCGGATCTGGGTCGAGGACAACGAGCCTCGGGGCACCGCGTTTAGATTGCGGCTGCGGGCGGCCGGTTGACCCGCTCTTCCAACTCTTCCAGGGTGCGCGGCCAGTCGTCCTTGAGCAGCTTGGAAAGTGAGCGATCCGCGAGCAACTTTCCACCGGTCTGGCATCGAGGGCAGTAGTTGGTTTCGTTCTCGGCATGCACAATCCGTTGAACGGGTGCGCCGCAAACCGGGCAGGGTAGTCGGAATTTGCCGTGCACCGCCATTTCCTTGCGAAATGCGGTGACGTGTTCAGGAAATTCGTCGCCGGCCTCCGTGCGCAATCGCTCCGCCCACTCGAGCAGCGTCTCGCGAGCGGCATGGTAGAGCCGAATCTGCTCCTCCTCGCTGAGCTGAAAGGTAAGCTTGACCGGCGAGAGTTTCGCGCGGTGAAGCAGCTCATCCGAATAGGCATTGCCAACGCCGCTGAACAAGCGGGGATCGGTCAGAGCGCGCTTGAGGGTGTGGTTTTCGCGAGCGAGCGCGGCCCGGAAGCTCTTGGCGTCGGCGTCCACCACTTCAAGTCCGCCGCGATCGAAGGCATTGACCAGGCTCCGGCCGCGCACCAGGTGGAGGGAGGCTCGTTTCTTCGAGCTGGCCTCGGTGAGCAGCAGCGTGCCGTTCGCGAAATCGAAACCCGCCAACCCACGGCGCCCGGGGATTTTTCCGCCCTTTGCAAGCCAATGCAGCCTGCCGGCGATCATCAAATGAAAAACGAGGAACAGATCTCCCTCCAGCTCGAGGATGATCCGCTTTCCGAGGCGCGAAACGCCAAGAGCGCGCTTGCCCTCGGCGTCTCGCAACGGAGGATCCGCGGAGCGCAGGACGAACGGGCTGGCGATTCGAATTTTCTCTAAGGTCTGCCCGACCAGCCTGCGTCGCAGGTGCTCGACGTAGACCACGACGTCCGGGTACTCGGGCATGCTTACGGGCCGTTACCGGCCTGCACGTGTTCCTGAGACGGACTGACCGAGGAAGACGGCGAGGTCCGGGCCGAGTTGGTCGACTCCACGGCGACCACGCCGCTGGGAAACGCCGGGTTGGGGATCGGCACCGCGAGCGCATCGCTCAAGAAGACGGGAACCTCGGCGCCATGCGGCGAGAGCCGGTCTGCCAATTCGATCGTGAGTTGGACCAGCTCCCTCTGGTTGAGCGTGGATTTCCTGAGCGATCGTTCCAGCCTCGTCACGCTTTCGTATTTCTCGCGAGAGTTGAGGGCACCGCGCGTCGCGCTCCGATAAGCAAAGGTGGAAACCGCGTTGCGGCGAAGGGCATCCAGCACGCGCTGCACCTGGGCCTGCACATCGCTCTCGAGGTCGGAGCGTGCATAGGCCTTGAGGCCTTGAGGTCCGCCGAACCAGAGTCGGCCCAGCTCCCCAAACGCATCGGGCCTCGGCGAGGGCAAATCCTCCAGGACGATCAGTGGATACGCCTTCAAAGGAAATTCCCTGGAAAGGACTTCGAAAACGAGCGCTCCGTCCTGGCGAGCGCGCACCTGAGCTGCGAGCGCCCCGAGTGGGAAGAATGGCTCGTAGAGGACGCGCAGGTCCTTCATCAAGGGCATTCGATCTTTTGCCACCGGGGCCACCAAGCCATCCCCTCGCGAATGGGGGACCCGTCGCAACGTGGTCATCAGATCCCGCACCTGGTCGATTCCCACCACCACGTTGAGCGCGGCACCACCGGTGTAGTTGGCGTGGTAGATGCCGACCAGCTCGTACTCTCCGGTCTTGCACGAGACCGCGAGGACCGGGGAACCGGAATTGCCCGGTGAGAGCAGCGCGTCGACGACGAAGTCATCATGATCCCAGTCGCGGTCCTCGTCGTGATCGTACGCCGAAACCACTTTCCCGATGTTCGCGGCGCGGAACGCCCCGAGGGGAAAGCCGCGGATGTCCACCACGTTGTGCTCGCGCAGCGCCGCGCTACGGCCGATTTTCCAGGGCAGAATCTGGAGGGGAACTCGAGCCTTGAGCACCGCGACGTCGAGCTGAACATCAGTCACCACTCGGGTTAGCGGGATATCGTCGCGCTCGTAAGAGTCGGCTTCGTTGTCGACGATTTTGATCGAGTCGGCCACCCGCTTGCAGCCGATCGGAACGTCCTCAACGGTGTGCTCTTCGTCAGTGACCGCGGGCCATTCGGCAACGTGCTGATTGGTCAAAAGAAGCGTTTCCCCGCCCTGAACGCGGTATCCAAAGGCCGTGCCGTGCAGGACGGCCTTCCGTCGGACGCGGCGCAGGTTGCCCTCGGAGCTGTAGGAGAGGCACTCGTAAGTAGCCGTGTTTCGGATGCAATACGAGGAGGAATGCCCCTGCGGCTGCCGCTCAAATTCCTGTACGTAGGGAGCCAGCGCGGTGAAATCGTCCGCATAATCCCCACTGCAGTAGGGAGCTGCCCGAAAGCTGGTTCCAGGCTCAGCCGCCCACGAGCTGGCTGCCCAAAGGCACGTGGTGATCAAGAGTGCAATGGATTCAAATCCTTGAACTCTTCGATGCATCAACTCCCTCGAGACTATCGGCCGAAGTTGTGAACGCGTTTTAAGCTCCCCATAGTCCCGCTAGTTTAGACGACGCTACCTTGGTTTGTTCAGTGACCAATGTGGTCTCCCGGACCCTTCGCCGATCAGCTAACGGCCCGCCAAGCGCAGCGGCCACACGAATGGCGTTAAATTACTTGGGTTCAACGGCGTCTGGTTCGATTGCGGAGGTAGTGATGGACCCAGCGAACCTGAAGCGACTGACGGCCGCGGCTTTTTCGGCTTTGACTCTCTTGCTCCCTCTCCCGGCTGCCGCTCGTTTCGGGAAAGCGGGATCCAGCTCACGCGCGTCGAGCTCTGCTGTGCATCCCTCGTCTCGAGTCGCTCCGCGGCCGTACATCGCGCCCGACCGCGGCGGCTCTCCGCGGTATTACGGGCCGCCCGGCGTGTGGCGCGGCCACTATGGCTGGTACGGCTATTACCCGTACCCTGCGGTGGTACCCGTCTACGAGCCCTACTACCCGTATCCCCCGCCGTATCCGTACCCGTATCCGCCGCCTCCCTTGGTGGCCGGACCTCCGAGCGTGTCGTTGTCGCTGGGCGCGGATGGAGTGCTGAGTTACCGCGGCGGCGCGGGCGGATTTGGACTCGGGCTTGCGGTGGACGCTCACCGATTCGGCGTGAACGCGCAGTTCATTTCCATCTACCTGCCAGTCGACAACGGAGGGTTTGGCCGGCACGGACAGGACAACATCGGTCTATTCAATCTCTTTGCAACGTACTCCGTGGTTGCCTCTCGCGACGCGCGCTTGCGGCTGGAAGCTGGGCTGATGAGCGCGTTCGCTCCGGATTTGGTCAGCGCCGGGCCGGGCTTCGGTCTCTCCCTCGTCGTCGGCACAGCGGGGCCGGTCGGGCTCGAGGGAATGGTGCACGCGACGCCCTATCCGTTCAGGGAGTTGGACGCAGGCCTCGGTTTGGTGCTGCGCGCGGGTCCGGTAGGAATTCGGGGCGGCTGGCGCCGGATCTGGCTGGACGACCGCGGTCTGGTGGACCACGTCTCGCATCAGGACGTGTTCAGTGGCCCCTACTTCGGCTTGCTGTTCGCGATCTAGCTGCAGCTTCACAGCGAAGAGCTTGCCAGCGCCGGCACAAGTGCTACCAGTCGCGCTCAGGTGAAAGCCACGTTCGTTCGCACCGCTCGACAGCTCATCCTGATCCCGTTGGTAGCGCTGGCCTCGTATGGATTGATGGTTCTGCTGCCGCTGGGTGCCGGCGAAGAAAGCAAACGGCAACTTTCGCCGGACCTGCTTGCCTCCTATCGGCGCGATCTCGGCATCGGCGAGCCACTCGGCTTTCTGCGTCCTTGGCAAAAGCTGTGGGAAGGAAAGCGGCTTGGAACCTCCAGCCAGGGCGTCACCGCCGAGGAGCTTTTGTTGAAGCTGGCGTCGAGCGTGGCGGTCGGTCTGTTCGCTCTGGGCTTTGCCGTGCTCTGGGCGTTCGCCTTCGCGTTGATTCGACTGCGCCTGCGCCGCTCGCGGTGGGCGGCGATCGGGGATGTCGTCCCTGCGCTCGCCTTTGGGACGCCAGTATTCATCCCCGCGCTCTTGCTCGCGCCCTACGTCGTCGAGGCAGGCCATCTGTTGCCCGAGCTCGCTGCCGCGGGAGTGATTTCCTTCTGGCCGGGAATCTTTCTCGGAAGCCTGCTGGTCGACAGCTTTGAGACTGAGCTCGCTCGGGACTACGTTCGGACCGCCAGCAGCAAGGGACTCTCGCAGAGCCGGGTGCTCTGCCGCCACGTGCTACCCAACGTGCTGCCCACGTTTCTGGATTCGATCGGGCCCGTCGCCACCGCGCTGCTCGCGGGCTCATTCGCTGCTGAGCGGGTTCTTGGGTTGCCCTATTTTGGTCAGCTCTACGTGCTGGCCGTGCTTCAGAAGCAGATTGCGGTGGTGGTAGTGGCCACCACGCTATTTGCCAGCGTTCTGGTGTTGGTTCGATTGTTCATCAGGGTGGCGCGCTGGTGGGTCGATCCTCGCGCGCGCGAGCCCACCCTCGGCGAAGTCGCCTCATGAACGAACCGGTTTCCTCCCCGAGGCAGTCGCTGCTGAGTGGAGCGGGCCTGTTGCTGCTGCTGTGGGGCTCGAGCTTCGCCTTGAGCGTGCTCTGGCCGTCGGTGGTGGCGGAGCACTGTCCGCTGGGCAAAGACGTCCTGCGACCGGACCGATCCGTGTGCGAGCTGGCGTTTGGCGGAACGTGGATTTCGTTGAGCATCGGACTGCTCGCGGGAGCTGCGGCGACGTTGGTCGGGCTTCTGGTCGCCTCGCTCGCGCGAGGTCTGGGCCGCTGGATCGATGCAGCCTTGATGCGGAGCGCGGACGCGCTGTTCGCGTTGCCGGATGTCTTGGTGCTGATGGTCCTGCAGTTTGCCGCCCAAACCGGTGCGGACCTGCACCCGCGGCTTCGGATCGGTCCGGTGCCGCTGATGGTTGCCTCCTTGGCGATGGTCGGCTGGTCCGCACCCGCGCGCCTGTTTCGGGATCGGCTCGAAACGCTGGAACGGGCGGAGTTCGTCGGGGCAGCCCATGCCCTCGGCGCCGGACGATGGCACCTTTTCGGCCGGCATTTGTGGCCGTTTCTGCGCGACTACGTTTTGGCGGTCTTTCTCGCCCGCGTCCCCTCGGCGATCCTGGCCGAGTCGACGGTCAGCTTTCTGGGAATCGGAAAAGTCGAGCCGATGTCCCTGGGACGCTACCTCGGTACCAGCTACGCGAGCTTGCTTCACGGCGAGGGAGCACGAGTCGTGCTCCCAGCGTGGCTTTTGCTCATCTTGATTGTGATCGGGGCAACCCTTGCGGGCCGTGGGGCCTCGGCGCTGGCCGCCCGCCCCTAGCTGTAGTAGACGCCCTTTTCGAGGCGCCCTTCGGCGGGCTTCACCTGTGCTTGGTCAACGATGAGAGGGAGGCCCCAGTGAAAATCAACGGCTGGCAGACATTTCAAGTGGCGGCAATGCTCCTGCTTGGAATGGGCTGCACGACGCCATCCAGGCAGACTCGCAGTTCCCCCGCGAATAGCGGCGTTCTTACTACCGACAACGCTTCGAAAGCCTTAACCGATCCCAACATCGATCCCGACAACACCATCGTTTGTGAAACGGAGCGCGGGGTCGGCAGCAACATCCCCGAGCGAGTCTGCCGAACGGTTCGATCGATGCGCAAGGAGCAAACGGGCGGCAACTAAGCGGCAGTACAGTCGAAGAGCACCTTGCCGATGTTTCGACGTTCCTGAATGTATCGATGCGCTTCCGCTCCAGCGGACAGCGGGAAGACCCGATCCACGCGCGGCGCAATCTTGCCTTCCTCTAAAAGCCGCAGCAGCGACCTCATCTCTCGAGAGAGCAGCTCGCGCTCGTCCCACAGGTGTCCCAAATTCACTCCCGAAACGGTGCGGTTGTCGTTCATCAGGCTCACCGGCGAGAAACGCTTGATTGAAAGCAGCTCGGACAGCACCCGAAGCAGGTCTCGCCGTTCGCCGCTCACCATGCTGGACCAGCCAAAAGCGATCAGCTGCCCGGTGGGGGCGAGCAATTGATAGCCCTTGCTCCAGTTTTTGCCTCCAAGCGGATCGAGGATCAGCTGGACGCCTTTGCCGGCGGTCAGCCGGCGCACTTCCGGCGCGTAGTCGATCGAGCGGTAATCGATCGGGTGCTGAACGCCCGCCTGGCGCAAATAGTCGTGCTTGGTCAACGAGGCAGTTCCGAAGATCTCCACGCCCTCGACGGTGCGGCAAAGCTGGATCGCCGCCAGTCCCACTCCACCGGCGGCCATATGAATCAGCACCTTGTCGAAGGGACGGAGGTGACCAACCTGGAAGAGCATGTGATAGGCCGTCAGGTAATTCGTCGGCAGCGCCGCCGCCTGGTCGAAGCTCATCTGCTCGGGGATTTTGATCACCTGCCAGGCGTCGACTCGAGCCCGATTGGCGTGGCCGCCAAATCGCGGCATCGCGAGCACCCTGTCGCCAGCTCGAACGTGACGGACATCCGCTCCGACTGCCGTCACCCTCCCCGCAACCTCGTAGCCCATCACCATCGGAGGCTTCGGAGCATCCGGGTACAGCCCGACCCTCCCCATGATGTCCGCGAAGTTCAGTCCAGCGCGTTCAACTTCAATCACCACCTGGCCTGCACCGGGCAGTGGATCCGGAGATTCGCGGATTTGTAACTTTTCAGGCCCGCCAAAGGCGGTGATCCAGAGCGACTTCATTGTTGGCCCATAGACTCGGTAGCCTCTGGTGAGCAATGTTTGTTTGGCGATCGCAGCGGATTTGTGGTTCGAATGTCTAAGGACTTTAGGATGCTTTCTCCCGGCTTTTTGATTGCCATGCCGCAGCTTGGCGACTCCAACTTTTATCGCTCGGTCATCCTGATGCTGGAGCACAGCGAGACCGGCTCGATGGGAATCGTGATCAATCGGCCAGCGCCGCTGCAGTTGGGGAATCTGGCGGACGGCCAGTCCCTCGAAGTCGCGCATTCGCGCCAGGGCGATCCCGTTTTCATCGGGGGGCCGGTGGAGCCCCACCGCGGCTTTGTGCTGCACGACTGTGCCTCGATTGAAGAGAAGCACGAAGTCCTTCAGGGCTTGTACCTCAGCATCACCTTGGACGCCCTGCGCCCGCTCTTGCGGGAGTCGAGCTGCAGGCTCCGCTTTTTTCTCGGTTACGCCGGATGGGGTCCCAAGCAGCTGGAACAAGAGATCTCGGCCGGCGCCTGGCTCTTTTCCGAGGCGCGCGCGAACGCCACCCTCGAGGGAAACCCGGAGCAGATGTGGGATGCGACGCTGCGTGATATGGGTGTCGATCCAGCGATGATCGTCGCGGGCGGAGGCATTCAGTGATGCTCAATCCCGAGCTGATTCAAAAAAAGATCGCCGAGGCGATTCCCGCCGCGCAGGTGGAGGTTCGGGATCTCACCGGAACCGGCGACCACTTCGAGGCGCAAGTGGTGAGCTCCACTTTCCTGGGAAAAAGCATGATCCAGCAGCACCAGGAGGTCTACGCGGCGGTGCAGGATCTTCTCAAAACCGGCGAGCTCCACGCGTTGGCATTAAAGACATTTACCCCCGAGCAGTGGAAAACACTGCGCCCACCCGGATTGTGAGGAACGATGAGACCCGAAATCAAAGAGCGCTTGGAACGCGAAACCAAGAACCACAACGTGGTGCTGTACATGAAGGGAAACGCGCTTTTCCCCCGGTGCGGCTTCTCGGCGGCTGCGCTGGCGGCGCTTCAGCCGTTCGGCGAAGTCTACACGGTCGACGTGCTGGAGGACCCGGAGGTCCGGGATGCGATCAAGGAGTATTCCAGCTGGCCGACCATCCCGCAGGTGTTCATCCACGGCAAATTCATTGGCGGCTCGGATATCGTCCGGCAGCTGTATGAAACCGGAGAGCTGGAGCGGCTGATCCGCGCCGGCCCCCCGTCGGCTCGCTAGCTGCGGCTTCGCCGTTTCAGCGGGACTTCTTCGCCCGCCAAAGCGACGCCATCCACTGCTCGACTTCTTGCCACTCGCTGGGAAAGGCGCCGGAAAGATTGCGGTAGCCCTTTTCGGTCACCACCACGTCATCTTCAATCCGCACCCCAATCCCGCGGTAGCGCGCCGGGACAGTCAAATCGTCCAGCTGGAAGTAGAGGCCAGGCTCAACCGTCAGCACTATGCCAGCCTTGAGCTTGCCGAACTTGTACGCTTCCTGTCGCGCTTGGGCGCAGTCGTGGACGTCGAGTCCCAGCATGTGGCTGACGTTGTGCAGCGAGTACCTCTTGTAGAACTGGTGCTCTTCTTTGAGTGCCTCTTCGGCGGTGGTCGGCAGGATGCCGAGCCGTTCGAGTCCCTCGGCAAGGACGCCCATCGCCGCCCGATTGGGCTCCATGAAGTCGTTTCCCGGCTTCACAGCTCGAAAGCCCGCTGCCTGGGCCCGATGTACCAAGCTGTAAATCTCGCGCTGTTCCTTGGTGAACTTGCCGGCAATCGGCAGCGTGCGAGTGATGTCCGCGGTGTACAGGGAATTTCCTTCCACCCCGGCATCGAGCAGCAAGAGCGAGCCCCGCTTGAGGGTGCCGTTGTTGCGAGTCCAGTGAAGGATGCAGGCGTGCGGTCCCGAAGCGGCGATCGTGTTGTACCCGACGTCGTTTCCTTCCAGCCGCGCCCGCAGATTGAAGATGCCTTCCACCTCGCGTTCGCTTTTGGCGTTCTTGAGCTTGCGGATCACATCTTCGAAACCACGCTTGGTGGAGGCGATCGCCGCGGACAGCTCGCGAATCTCCTGTGCGTCCTTGATCAGGCGCATCTCCGAAAGGGCGGCCGCGAACTGCCGATCCCGCTCGTTTTGCTCCGGCAGTAACCGATCCACGTCGGGGGCAAAATTTCGCAACAGCCTCCACGGCCTCGTCGCCGCACCCCGGATCGAGCCGATCACCGCCTGCAATTCGGGCAACCCGCGGCATTCATCCACAGCGAAGAGCTCGCGGCTTTGTTCGACACCCAGGCGTGGACCTACCCACAGCTCGCCTTTGACCCGGTCGGTATAGAACGTGGCATCGCTGCGGCCTGGGTTCGGCTCGACAAACAAGATGTCCCGATGGCCGCCTCCTTCCTGCGGCTGCATCACGAGCACGCAGTCCGGTTCGAGATTGCCGGTCAAGTAGTAGAAATCAGACCCAGGCCGGAAGCGGTAATAGGTGTCATTGGCACGGACCTTCTCGTGTCCGGTGGGGATGATCAGCGTTTCGCTAGGAAACAGCTTCGAGAGCGCGCGCCGGCGCGCCCGAAACGCTTCCTCGCCGCGCAACTTGGGCAACTTGGCTGGCAGCGACTTCCAGTTTTTGAGCATGAATTCCAGCAGCGCGGGCGGCGGCAGCGTGTCATGCGTCGCCGGTTTGGCCTGGGCCTCTGATGGAACTGGAACGGATTCCTTTTCCTGGAGTTGACTCATCATCCTCGTACCTCGGTTGGGGCCCGATACTGTATTGCTCGCAGGACAGCGGTTGTGCAAGTACCCTGCTCGGCAAGTGGCGAAGCGATGGTTCACACCTGTCGTCTTGTTGCTCTGGGCGTGCTTTACCGCCTGGTGCGTCTGTGGGTTTCCTCCCCCGGTGGATCTACCCGCGGACGGCGCCCAGATCGAAACGCTGAAAAACCTGATCCGTGGAGATCCGGAAGTCCAAAAGTACTACCGGATTCAAATCGTGATCGGATATGGCCTTCCGTTCTGGGTGTTTCTGCCGGTTGCCTTCATCTGGAATGGCGCGGTCGCCGCCCGGCTGGCCCTGTGGGTTTGTCTCCAGCTGTTCCCACTCTCCCACCTGGCGCTGCTCCGAGCGTTTCGCCGCGCCGATTGGGCGGTGTTGCTCGGGCTGCCGCTGGCCTTCAATTTCTCCTACTGGTACGGGCTGATGCCGGGCCTGTTTGCTCAACCGCTCGCGCTTTTCTCGGTGGCGGCCTTCGTGCGGACCTTAGAGCGTCCGAATTGGAAGCGAATTGCGGTGTTCAACCTTCTCGCGGCCGCCACCTTGCTTTGCCACCTGGTCGCGTTCGTGGTGCTGGCGGTGCTGATCGGCGCGCTGGCGCTGGCGACGGCTCCGAGGTGGCGTTCCTTCAAGCTGGCCGTCCAAGGCCTGGTTTTGCCAGCGGCGTTGTCGGTGTTGAAGATTTTGCCGATGGCCCAGCGCGCGGTGATGCCCGGGCCCTGGCCGGCGACGGAATTCGCCGGGCGCTCGCACCTGACCTGGTTCTTTGAAACCTATCGGCCGGAGGGAAAGTTGGCGGTTCTGGGGCCGTTGCTGGTGAGCACTCTCTTCGTTCTCGCCTATCTGAAGCGAAGGAAAATCGAGCCGGTTGGCCCCGCCGCGCTGTTCGCCGCCGCGCTTGGGCTTTACCTGATCACCCCAAAAACGCTGTCGGGTATCTTTCTGATCAGCGTTCGATTGCCGGTCTTCGCGGGGATGTTGTCTTTGCTCCTGGTGAGCGCGGACGTGCTTCCCAGGTACCTTCGCGGCGCGCTCGCCGCCGTCTGCCTGCTCTCGCTGGTGGAAACGGGACTCTTCCACTGGCGTTTCGCTCGCGCCGTGGATGGGCTGGACCAGATGATCGCGGGTCCGGTGCGCAGCCCTCACGGCTATTGGTCCTTGGCGGGCTCGCAGCTATTGGGCAGCAAGCACATCTATGCGGAACACCTGGGCCAATGGCTCACCGCGACCCGGGGAGGAGTCGGTCACAATTTCTTTGCCGACGCCGAGCACCACCCCGTTCGCTTCAAACCGGGGATCGACATTCCCGCCCAATTGAACCGGGCTTCTCCCGAGCAGCTGGCCGGGTTTGAGGAAATCCTGATCTACGGTGAAGGAACTTTGCCAGCCTGGCTGAACGGCTGGCGGGAGGAGTCGCGGGCCGGCCGGTGGCGAAAATTGATTCCGAGCCGCGTTTCAGCTCAGCCCCAGATCCACACCCAACCTTGTGGCGTTCCCACTTTGGTGCCGCTCAAGACGCTGCCATCGCCATACTCTGGCATCGCGACATAGGTGGTCCGGCCGGTGCGGAGGTTGTAACAAACCAGCGCTCGAATGTGGGTTCCAGTTGGCGCCCCCCTTTGGCAGGACAAAGGCCCGGTCGCATAATTTCGCCCACCTTCGTAGAAGGTGGTCCGTACGCTGGGGGCGACGGTTTCGACGCTCACCGGTCCAAACCACGTGGTGCCCGTCCCTTCCTGACTGAGCCCGAACTCGATCGTTCGCGCATCATCGGGAATGTCGAGCACGATACTCAAGGCCGTCCAGTCGCTATTACCTTGCAAATTCACGTTGTGGGTATCTTCGTAGCGGCGAAACGCACTGTGAGGGCTGTCGACGCGAACCCAGGTTCCGGTCCATCCTTCAACCCCTTTGGTCTTTGCGTAAGTCGAGAACCGGACGCGCTTGCCTCGGTATTGTTCTGCATCGACCGACTGAATCAATGACGCCAAATCAGCCCTTGGAGTGTCCGTCTGCAAGCGGGCAGTGGGCTTTCCACGAAAGGTGACCTTTGCATCCGAACTCGCTTCGAAGCGATCCGAGATCGGAGAGGTCAACTGCCATCCCGTCAATTGCGCGTCGTGGGGGTGGGCGAGCGCGAGGGAAGAGAGAAAGAGGAAAGTCGCCGAAAGATAAGAATGTGTGCGCATCGTTGTCACTCCTAGTAGCGGCGTGGACAAGGCCGACCGAGGTAGGGTACGCCCTGAAGTCCCCTAGGAGCAATCGTGAACGACCGAATTTTGCGCGCGGCAAGACAGCTGCCGGTGGACGCCACGCCGGTCTGGATCATGCGGCAAGCCGGGCGCTATCTGCCGGAGTATCGGGCGATTCGGGAAAAGGTCTCGTTCCTCCAACTCTGCAAGACGCCCGAATTGGCCGCCGAGGTGACGATTCAACCCGTCCAAAGGTTGGGCGTCGACGCGGCGATCATTTTCTCGGACATCCTGATTCCGGTGGAGGCGATGGGGCTGGAGCTGGAGCTGGAGGATTCTGGACCCCGCTTCCCCTCTCCGATTCGCACCAGCGCGGACATCCGCCGGCTGGCGATTCCCGATCCGGAGGAGGAAACGGGATTCGTCGGTGAGGCGATTCGAAAGGCGAACAAGGCCCTGAATGTTCCTCTGATCGGCTTTGCTGGAGCGCCGTTCACCCTCGCTGCCTATATGGTCGAGGGCGGTGGCTCGAAGAATTTTCTCCAAATCAAGCGACTGCTCTTCGAGGAGCCGAAGCTCGCCCACCAACTGTTCGACAAGTTGACCGAGACGATCATCCTCTTTCTACGGATGCAAGTCGCTGCGGGTGCGCGGCTGGTGCAGATCTTTGATTCATGGGGAGGCGAGTTGTCTCCCGCGGACTTCGACGCCTTTAGCCTGCCTTACCTCCAGCGGATTGTGACCACGCTCAAGGCTTCGAAGGTGCCGGTGATCCTCTTTGGAACCTCGATGTCCACCCTCTTGCCTCGGCTCATGCGTTCCGGCGCGGATGTGATCGGATTGGATTGGCGGATCGAGATCGACGAGGGGCGACGCATTTTGGGCTCGAACGTGGCGGTGCAGGGAAACCTGGATCCCGCCGCGCTGTTCCTTCCTCGAGCGCAGCTGGTCGAGCGGGTGCACGACATTCTTCGTCGCGCGGGACCGACCGGCCACATCTTCAACCTCGGGCACGGCATTCTTCCGCCCACGCCGCCCGAGGCCGCGCAAGCCCTGGTCGACGCGGTCCATCGGTTCAAACGCACCTAGGCAGATGCCTTGCTGCGGTCGTCCGCGGCCGCTACTGTGAGTGATGGCGGGTTCGAGAGTGAGGAGAGCAAGATGGCCGAATCGACAACGATGAACGGAGATCGACGGGTCGCGATCGTCAAGGGCCTGCGAACTCCCTTCGTCAAGGCCGGGACGGTCTTCAGCAATCTCACCGCACTCGATCTCGGTCGGATGGTCGTCCAGGAGCTGGTCCAGCGCGCGGAGCTGGATCCGCAAGAGATCGATCAGGTGGTGTTCGGACAAGTGATTCCCAATCTTACCGCGACCAGCATCGCGCGCGAGGTGGTGATCGCCGCCGGGCTGCCGAAAACGATTGAGGCGCACACGGTGGTCCGCGCCTGTGCCACCTCGATTCAGGCGTTGACCGACGCCGCCAATTCGATCGCCCTGGGGCAATCCGACGCGGCGCTGGTCGGAGGAACCGAATCGATTTCGGATGTGCCGATCTTCGCCAGTCGCCCACTCGCGCAGGCGCTGGCTGCCTCGTCGCGAGGCAAAAATTTGGGAGCCAAGCTGCGTTCCTTCCAGAAGCTCAAGCCGCGGGATTTGTTGCCGCACCCCCCTGCAATCGAGGAGTACTCGACCGGACTTACGATGGGCGAAAGCGCGGAGAAGATGGCGAAGGAGAATGGGATCAGTCGAGCAGAGCAGGATCAGCTCGCCCTTCGCTCGCACCAAAATGCGGCCGCCGCCTGGAAGGAGGGCAAGTTCGAGGATCAGGTGATGCACGTGCTCATCCCCCCCAAATACGAGCAAGTGGTCGCCAAGGACAACATCGTGCGAGAAGACTCGACGCTCGAGGCGCTGTCGGCGCTCAAACCGGTGTTTGACCGCGCGTACGGAACGATTACCGCCGGCAACTCCTCGCCGCTGACCGACGGCGCCGCCGCGTTGCTGGTGATGAGCGCCAAACGGGCGCGCGAGTTGGGATACGAGCCGCTCGGGTATCTGCGGGCCTTCGCGTATGCCGCGACCGATCCGAATGACCAATTGCTCCAAGGGCCGGCCTACGCCGCTCCGGTTGCGTTGGACCGAGCCGGGATGAAGCTCAAGGACATCGATTTGTTCGAAATGCACGAGGCGTTCGCCGCGCAGGTCGCCTCGAATCTGCAAGCCTTCGCTTCGATCGAGTTTGCACGAAAAATGGGCCGCTCCGAGCCGCTCGGCGAGGTGGATCGAAGTCGACTGAACGTCACCGGAGGGTCGATCGCGCTCGGCCATCCGTTCGGCGCAACCGGGGCGCGCGTGGTAGCCCAAGCGCTCAGTGAGCTGAAGCGCCGCGGAAAGAACACCGCACTGTGCACCGTCTGCGCGGCGGGTGGATTGGGCGCCGCGGTCGTCCTGGAGCGAGTCTGATGGCGGTTAAGCTAGAGGCGAAGGAGCCCGGGAGCTTCTCCTATCGCGTTGAGAGCGGGGTGGCGCTGATCACCTTCGACCAGCCGGGAGAAGCGGTCAACACCATCTCGCCGGAGATCGCCGAGGAATTCGATCGGCTGCTCAACCGAGCTTTGAAGGACGCGGAGGTGCAGGCGGTTGTCTTCACCTCGGGCAAGAAGGACAACTTCGTCGCGGGCGCGAAGATCGACTTTCTCCAAACGGTGAAACGGGTCGAGGAGGCGGTACAGCTGTCTCGCCAAGCCCAACAGGGATTCGACCGATTGGACGCATTCGCCAAACCGGTGGTGGCCGCGATCCACGGCAGTTGCTTGGGCGGCGGTCTCGAGTGGGCATTGGCGTGCGACTACCGGATTGCGACCGACGCCCCGCAGACCGGTCTGGGTTTTCCGGAAGTTCAATTGGGTCTGATTCCGGGCGCCGGCGGAACGCAGCGTCTGCCGCGGCTGATCGGCACGCCGGCGGCGTTGGATCTGATTCTGACTGGAAAAACGGTAAGGGCTTCCAAAGCCCGAAAGCTCGGTTTGGTAGACGAAGTCGTCCCCAAGCCGATTCTTCTTGCCGTAGCGATCCAACGAGCTCGGGAGCTGGCCTCGGGCAAGCGCCAAGTCGAGCGCTCTCATCATTTCCACTCGGTGGGAAAGCACGGGCTGACCGGATTTCTTCAGGGCTTGACCAAGAAGGATCTCTGGTCCGAGCTGGCGCTCGAGGACAACCCATTGGGTCGGCGGGTTCTCTTCGAGCAGGCGCGCAAACAGGTGCTGAAGAAGACGAAGGGGAAATATCCAGCCCCTCTCAAGGCGCTGGAGGCCGTTCGCGCCGGTCTGGAGCACGGTATCGAGGAGGGCCTCAAGCTCGAAGCGAAGTCTTTCGGGGAGCTGGTGGTCTCCGATGTTTCGCGCCGCCTGGTAGAAGTGTTCTTCGCGACGACCGAGCTGAAGAAGGAAAACGGAACATCGGATCCGACGGTGCAGCCTCGTCCGGTCAGGAAGATTGGAATTCTCGGCGGGGGCTTGATGGGCGGAGGGATCGCCTACGTCACGGTCGCGAGGATGAACGTTCCGGTTCGAATCAAGGAGCGAGACGATCCGAGCGCTGGCCGCGCCCTCAAGTACGTCGGCGGGCTGTTCAAGGAGAGGGTTGAACGTCGCGACCTGAACTGGCGTGACGCAAATGCCAAGCTGGCGTTGGCGACCGCCACCACCGATCTCAGCGGGTTCAAACACGTGGACTTGGTGATCGAAGCGGTGTTCGAGGATCTGGCGCTCAAGCAGAAGGTGCTGCAGGACATCGAGGCGGTCACCTCGGAGCAATGCGTCTTCGCGTCGAATACTTCCGCGCTGCCGATCGGGAAGATTGCCGCGGCCTCTCGGCATCCGCAGACGGTGATCGGGATGCATTACTTCAGCCCGGTCAACAAGATGCCCTTGCTCGAGGTAATCCGGCAGGCCAAGACCGATGACTGGGTTGCCGCAACGGCGGTAGACGTCGGCAGAAAGCAGGGGAAGACGGTGATCGTGGTGAACGATGGACCGGGCTTCTACACCAGCCGGATCATCGCTCCCTACATGAATGAGGCTTCCCAATTGTTGGTGGAGGGGGCCGATATTTCCGAATTGGATCGAGCGCTGGTGGAGTTTGGATTCCCGGTCGGTCCGATCAACCTCCTCGACGAAGTTGGGATCGATGTGGCGGCGAAGGTCGCCAAGTTCTTGCACGAGTCATTCGGAGATCGGCTCGCGGCGCCGGAGAGCTTTCAGAAAGTGATCCAGGATGGCCGAACCGGCCGCAAGGGCAACAAGGGTTTCTATACCTATAACGGGAAGAAGAAGGGCGTGGACGAATCGGTGTACGCACTGCTGCCCCACGGAAAGCAACGCAAGCGCTTTGACCGAGAGGAAATGGCGGAACGCTGTGTCCTGCAATTCGTCAACGAGGCAATCCGCTGCCTTGAAGAGAACATCCTTCGCAGCCCGCGCGATGGTGATGTGGGTGCCGTTTTCGGCCTCGGCTTCCCGGCATTCCTGGGCGGACCGTTTCGGTACGTGGATTCACTCGGAGCCTCCAAAGTCCTGAGCAAGATCGAGCGTTGGCAAGAGGCATTGGGGAAGCGGTTCGAGCCGGCTCCAATGTTGAAAGACATGGCCAAGTTCGGCAAGAAGTTCTACCCGGGATAGAGCCGCGCAAAACACGGTTGCACAGGCGCTGACAAGCTTCAGAGCCCTTCCATTCTCCGAGCGGCTCTTCGTCCGCGGCCGGCTTTGGACGGCTCCGCTGGCGGCGGTGTGCGACCGCGCTCCGGCCGGTTTGGTCGCGGACATCGGATGCGGTCACGGGCTGGTCGCGGCACTGCTCGCGGCCGGCAGGACCGACCGCACGGTGATTGGAGTCGATCCCGATCCAAAAAAGATTTCGCTCGCGCGGCTCGGACCGGGCCGCCTTTCAAGTGTCTCGTTTCGTCCCGGAACGGTTGACACTCTGCTCTCGGACTTGCAGGGAAAGTTGGACGGCGTGGTGGTGGTGGACGTGCTCTATTTGATCCCGCCCGAGAATTGGCCCGCCTTCCTGGAAAGCTGTCACCGCTTACTCAAGCCCGGTGGAGTGTTGCTTCTCAAAGAGGCCGAATCAACTCGCTCTTGGAAGAGTTGGAAGTGCTTGGCCCAGGAGCAATTGATGGTCAGGATTCTCCGACGCACCCGAAGCAGCGGCAGTGTGCACCTGATTACTCGCGAGGAAGTGAAAGGCTTACTCGGAGACAGCGGCTTCGAGAGGATTGAGGTTATCGATCTCTCCAAGGGCTACTCCACTCCTCACGTCCTCTTCACCGGCAAACGCCGGCTCAGCTAACGAGTGCTCTTCGGCTGCCCTCGTAAAAGCAGGTGGGCGCCGACCCTGGGGACCTACAAAGGTAGCGCTTAGATGGGATGAGGAGGCCGCTCTCTCCGACCTGCAGCTAGGCTGCAGGCGTTGCGCACTCGAGGTGCAAGGAGAGAACGGCCATGTTGAGCTTTATGCGTAGCACGATTGGATGCGATCTGG
>Ga0209588_1000013_pt1 | contig 137762 bp, 125 predicted proteins | sample Rivendell_Oct201_10_FD_188351 | JGI IMG/M metagenome (GOLD analysis project Ga0209588, IMG submission 188351) | Vadose zone soil microbial communities from the Eel River Critical Zone Observatory, Northern California, USA -... | ecosystem: Host-associated > Plants > Roots > Rhizosphere > Soil ...
GAGGGTGGATCGATGATCTGTGGGTACTCTTCCGGCCGAAGCCATCCGTCCCAGCGGTGAGTCCCATCGGCCCAGGAAGTTGGCACCTGACCGTCGAAGCCGACCCGACGTGGAATCCTGCCGGTCAACGTCCACCCAATCCGCCCCGTTGTATCGGCGCAGACGAAATTCTGCGACGGTATCCCCGCTTGTTGCGCGATCTGCAACGCTTCAACCAGGGTTCGGGCGTGCTCGAGCTGGCGTAGTCCCGAATTGATGGCCTCTGGATCGTGCGCTGTCCAGCGCAGTGAACGCGAGCGGCCGCGATGATCTTTGTCCACCACGGGACCCCAGATCGTCGACACCACGTCTAAAGCCTGGTCCGGCCCGCCCTTGACGCCGATTCGCTCGAGATGATGCTCGAAGGCTCGCCAGCCTTGCGGAGTGAGGTAGCGATTCGGATCCGCCGGATCGGCTTCGATCACCACCAGGTCATTCCAGTCTCCCATGCTGTTGGTGAATGCCCAGGCCACATGCCGATTGCTGCCGACGGACACCACCGGGGTACCGGGTAGGGTGACGCCCGATACCCATGTTTCGCCCCCACCCTCGGCAGGCCAGATCAGCGTGGCTCGGTACCAGGTGTTGGGCACGTTGAGGCCCAGATGCATGTCGTTTGCGAGCAGCGCTCGTCCGGTCGAGGAATGGCTTCCCGCGACCGCCCAGTTGTTGCTCCCGAGCGCTTCGAGCTGCTCCGCGGGTTCCATTTCGCCGAGCCGCAGCAAAGATGGCAGCGCCGGAGCGGACGCGGTTCGCAGATCGAAAACGTCGGGGCCGGGCACCGGGGGCTGTGCTACGGGCTCTCCGATCACCGGCGCATCCCATTCCGTTCCGGTTGGAAGCAGGAACTCCACGAGCTTCGGAGGCAGTAGATCGTGCATCACGCCGATGCTCGATTCGCGGCGACCCGAAGTGTCATGAAGCTGGGTGAACATCGCGAGGACCACGAGGATGGAATCCTCCGGGCGCCACGGCACCGGGTCGACTCGCAGTAGAAGGTATTCGAACGGCTTTGAGCCGAGAGCGGACAGACCCGCGTTCACTCCGGCGGCGTACGCGTCGACCAGCGCTCGTTCCTCAGCCGAAGCCGATTGCTCAACGTGACGGGCGATGGATCGAAAGCGGTGCACGCGCATGTTTCGGTCATGCGCAACGATTGCGGGGCCAAACAGCTCGGAAAGCTCACCGGCGGCCGAACGCCGAAGCAGATCCATCTGGAAGAAGCGGTCCTGTCCATGGAGAAAGCCGAGGGCGCGCGCCACATCCAGGCGGTTGGCACCGCGAATCGTTGGGACACCGAGGTTGTCGCGCTCCACGCGAACGGCTGCGGCGAGTCCAGGCAGTGACCTCTCACCGTCAAGCTGCGGCAAACTTCGCGCGAGCTGAAAGCGCACCCAGATCGCGATTGAGATTGCCAGCACCAGGCCGAGTGCGGCGACACCCAGCAGCACCCGGACGAGCCATCTCCAGCGCGATCTCGCCCCCTGACCTCCCGTTGAATTGGGCGGAACGGAGCCATTTGCGGCTGGTTCAAGATTCAAAGTGACCCCTCGCAAGCCAGGGAATGTACCTACTCAGCCTTCCGCCACGATTCCCTTAGCAAACAAACGTACCTAATACGCTTGCTTAGACAGGGAAACGACAACCGTGTCGGCAGGCGAGGCATGAGGACTCGCCGGCAACGCCGCCTCTCTTCACTTAAAGTGGTGCGACGTTTGCACAGAAGAGCTGTGGCCGCAGGAGTGGGGGACGATGAAACAGACATTAGCCATTAGAGTTTCGTGTCGAGAAGTGGCGAACCGCGACACAAATGTCCGAACGTTTGTCCTCGTATTCGCGTCGATGCTGTGCCTGTTCATCATGGGCTGCGGCGAACAACGATTCGGACCGATGACGTTACGGGAGATGCCCACGAAGTATCTCCTTGCCTATGCTTCTTACGCAGCGGCCGGCGGGGTGTCTCTTTATTACTCCGGGGGCTCGAAGTGCGGCACGTTTTCCGAGCTACAGGCGACCGTCAATGGAGTAGCGCTCCACTTGGAAGAGAGTGGTGGAAAGGGCAACTATGACCACGACAAAGACGAATATCAGTGCAAGTTTCCCGGGTTCAGTTTGCCTCGTGATACCAGGATTCCACCGAATGTTGACGGAAAGCATGTTCTCGTCGTGAGTGACCCATCTGCTTCTTTATTGCTCGAGTCGACGGATTGGTATGCAACGGTGAACGCCACGATTAGATCTCTGCCGCCCATCCTCCATCGAGATGATGTTTTGACGGTCGACTTCGCACCACAAGGAGATGAGTTCAAAATATCGGAGCTCAATTTCGATTTTGTCGACGAGAACAACCCCCCGTCGTTCGTTTCGGCGGGATGGCAGTTGCACTTGGACGGGTGGAGCTCGACTGTCAGTCTACCCATCGCAGGTTACAGGCGCATGTTTGCGAATTGGCAAAGGTACCCGCTGATATCGCGGTGCGAGGGCTTGGCCCACTGTACGGTTTGGAGCCAGGTGCGACTCGACCTAGGCGTGTTACGGATACAATGACCGGTGGGTTCGTTCAGTCGCCGGTGAAGATCCCGATCGCGCCGGTTCTCTTGAAGGCCACCAGAATGCGCCGATGCCCATTGAAGTAGTCGCTTTGGATGTCTGGGATGCTTCCGCGAACAATCTCGGGACCCAAGAGCCGGGCGTCGTAGGGGAGGTAATCCCCGTTCGGCATTAAGCGAGCGAATCCACCACTGGCGTAACCGATCCAGAGTGAGCCATCCCGAGAATCGCGTTCCAACCCGGTGACTCTTCCTTGCGAATCGATCACCGTGTCCAGGCGGTACTGGGTCGGACCGCCAATTCGAAAATGAGCCATTCCATGTCGAGAGGAGCCGATCCACACGCTGTCGTCGGGCATCACCGCGATGTCCGAGACGTAATCGTCCACGCGCTCGCTCGGAGTGGGAATGTCCGGTTCGGTCACCAAGTCCGGCCAGATATCGAAGCGGTCGCTCCAGTTGTGCGAATCCTCCGTCTCGGCCTGCGCCCGCCAAAAATTGTTGCCGTAGGTCGCGTATCGGAATTTTGTGGTTCGCTCCCTGCCTGCCGCCCACAGGTCCCCGAAGGAATTCACTCCCATTCCGAGATACGCGTCGGTGCAAAACCAGACGTGGGTGCGAGTCTCGTCAGACCAGCAATTGAACGCCGGATGGGAGTGCTCGAGCACTCCTGAACAGCGAGGGTCGCCATTGCAGGTGCGATCTTCCGGGTGCGTGGGATCTCCCCACGCAAATCCATGGTTTCCGCCAAACCACACGCTGTGGGTCGTCGGGTCATAGACGATTCGATAAATGGAGCACAGCCGCTCTCGTCCGCGCGGCTCGGCGGGCACCTGATTCGGTCCGGAAAAAATGTCGTAGTGGACGACTGAAATCCTGTCACCACTCAGGGTTACCCGATCCGCGTCTCCACTCTTGTAGATGTTGGGATCCTGCCGGGACTCATCGGGATCGTCCCAATTCTGTTCACAAGGAAGCTGGTCTGGCGGCGGCGGTTTCCCATCATAGCCAACAAAAACTACGCCCGGAGCACCTCCGGCCACCGACAAGACATTGAGATACTTTTCTCCGATTGGATCTCCGCCGTCGGGCAGATACCCGTAAGGTCTCAACCCGTCGTCCATGGTGAAACGACGGAAGCGCGTGCTTTGGGGCCTCAGCAGGAAAAGACCCTCTTCACCTCCGGCCACCCAGATGTTTCCTCCCTGATCTGCGGTGACTCCCAAGACCGTCTGCGGTCCACCGTTTGCGATCCCATAGAAAGTCCAACCGCTCAGGTCGGGCTGAATGATTCCCCCGTCTGAGTGCCCGCCGTCTGGATGACCGCCGTCCGGAGCACCCCCATCGTGCGTGCCACCATCAGGCCTGCCCCCATCGGGGGATCCCGGATCCGGACGGGCATCTCCGCCATCCGTGCGCGTGGTCTCTAGAATCGAGTCGCTTGCTTTGTCCCCGGACGGGCCACAGGTGACAGCCAACATCAGCACGGCGAGGGCCACACCCGCCGTCGCCACCCCCTTCGAGCGCTCCCAGCTCACTGGTGTACCTCCCGACTACACGACGGCCTTGCGGAAGGTGTGAATGGCACCACGAAAAGTAAACCCCCTTAGGTGAAGGTCGCGATGCTTGCGGCGGGGCCACCGCCCAGTGCATGGTGGCTCCATGTGGCCTAAGATCTTGGCGAAGCGGATTGGGATCGACTACCCCATCATTCTTGCCCCGATGGCTGGAGGTCCGAGCACCCCGGAGCTGGTCGCTTCAGTCTGCGAGGCGGGCGGTCTGGGGTCGTTCGGCGCTGGTTACTTGACGCCCGATGCCATCCGTGCCGCGATTCGCGAAATCCGAGCCCGAACGGACCGGCCGTTTGCAGCGAACCTGTTCATCCCTGAGCGCAGCGCCGAGCCGCCCACCGAGGCCGCGGTGCAGGCTGCGGCCAAGGCTCTCGAGCCAATACGGCGCGAGCTGCACCTAACTGCCGCTCTCCGTCTGGGCGCGCCGCCGGACTTCGAGGCGCAGCTGGCGGTGATTAAGGAGGAGCGAGTTCCGGTCTTTAGTTACACCTTTGGCTCTCTGGACGAGAGGCGCGTGCGTGAGTTGCACGAGCTCGGTACGACCGTGCTCGGATCGGCGACCACCGTCGAGGAGGCGCGGCTACTCGAGGCGACCGGAGTCGATGCAGTGGTCGCCCAAGGTGCAGAGGCCGGCGGTCACCGGGGTACGTTCACTGTAGTACCGGAGCGCGCGCTGATTGGAACGATGGCGCTGGTTCCGCAAGTGGTCGACGCCGTTCGCGTGCCGGTAGTAGCAGCGGGAGGCATCATGGATGGCCGCGGGATCGTAGCCGCACTCGCGCTGGGTGCGGCCGCAGTCCAGCTCGGAACCGCGTTTTTGGCCTGCCCGGAAAGCGGGGCGCACGCGCTACACAAGAAGGCGATGCTCGCGCGATACGCGGAGGATCCCACTCGGCTCACCCGCGCTTTCTCGGGGAAAATGGTGCGCGGCTTTTCGAATCAGTTCATGACGGAAATCGAAAAAGCCGGAGCCATCCTCCCGTACCCGTACCAGAACTCGCTGACCGGGGAGATTCGACAGGCTGCGGTCCGACAAGAGCGACCCGAGTTCGCGTCGATGTGGGCGGGGCAGGGGGCCCCGATGGCAACGGCGAAGCCGGCCGGGCAGCTGATGCGCGAATTGATTGCACAGGCAGAGCAAGTCGCCGCTCGTCTGACGTTGCGCTAGCGTGCTTTTGGCTGTAGCTCGAACTCGATAATCCTGGCACCCGACGAGTCGGCAACGTACGCCGTGCCCCGAGCGTCGGCGACTACGACGCGCGCTCCCTTTGCGGTCGGCGCGGAGGCCAGTTTTATCAATTCTCCGCGATCGTCCACACCGAAGACAGTGAGCAACGCGGACTTACCTGCGGCAACGTACAGCTGCTTTCTGGCGCCGAGATAATCGATGTTGTCAATTCCGGTGCCTGCTTCGAAGCTCGAAAGCTTGGCGCCCGCGTGACCGGCGTCCAAGGTGTTGATCCGATCGGTGCATGCCACGAAAACGAAATTGCGCTCCTCGTCTAGTGCGAGGCCACGGGGACCCTCTTTGCCGCAACCTGCGCTGGCATTGAAAACGATCCGATGGTTACGGACGTTGATGCCCAGCGTGCGGTCCTGCTCTTCGAGGTTGGTGTAGAAGATTCCACGTCGCTCGTCGACGGCGTAACCCTCAGCGACCCCCGGAATCGGAATTCGGTGTTTCAACCGGAGTTCGTTGGGAACCCGCGCGTCGTACACGAGCAGTCCACGCCAGCTGGGTATGAAGCCTAGACCCGGAGCACCCAACGTGACCCACAGCTCTTTGGTCGACGCGACATATGCGATGCCATCTGCGGACGAGGCCAGGCCACCGGATGCTGGGCCGACCGAGATGCATCGGCCGGATTTGAGCGAGTTTGAGTCCACCGCGCAGATCTTGGAGTCGCCGCGGTTTCCGACGTAGACCACTCCGTCTCCAACGGCCGCGGCGCTAGGTCCTACCTTCCAGCGTTCGCCGAGGACGTCCAGTTCGAGCGTTTTGAAACCATCGATGCGACGAATTGATCCATTCTGCCCATCAATCACCATCACGCTCCCCGTATTGCCGGCCGGAACCCATATCCGGCCAGAGCTGCGATCGGTTGCCAGGTAATCCATCACGATCGGCTCGCCACTCGCGCCGGGCAATGCCAGCGGGCGACCGATCAGCGTGAGCACCTGGTTCCCGCAACCATCCACGGCCCGACGTTCAGGCGGCGGCAGCACAACGTAGGTTCTTACGTCCATGAACATCCACCGATTCGCTCGGTTCACCACCGTGGCGGCGTACTGTAACTTTTGAGCCGGTATCGCCCCGCCATCTGGATGAGTCAGCCCCGTCAGCGCGTGCTCCATGTCGATGAATGCCAAGTCTGGCCTGAGCCAGTGCACCGTCTGGATCGTGCATTGAGACCTCGACCCCTTGAACAGATTGGTGAGATCGCGAGCCAGGAGCTTCTGAATTTCCTCTGGACCATCGACCCGCGTTCCGTCAGGTGTGACTAGGCTGCCGTCGTCGGCCCAGAACTGCGCGCAGGTCCGCGCATCCGAGCGGTTCAAAAGCAGTTCGCACTGAACTCCGGGCCGATCGCTCGGATCGCTTGCTCCTGTAGCTCGTAATCAGTTGCTCCGCGGCTGTTGTTTGTGGCGATCACTACGCCCGCCAAAGATGCGGCAATGACAATGTGTCTCATCGCTAGTTCCCCCAAGCGGCAATCGAGGAGTGACGAGTCGGCTATGCTCTTGTCAGGCCAACGCGGCACAGAGAACAAAATTTCCGAGCTTTGGCGTGCAGTCGCTAGACGCGGAGCTTCCAGAATTCTCCGACAAGCCCGAGGGCGGCGAAGATCGATTGTGTTTCATCGGCGCTCTTTCGGGTCCAGGACGGCTCAAGTCGATCCCGATACCAGATCCACGCCAATTCCGCGGCTTGCGGAAGTGAGATCGTTCCGCCCCTGGTAAGCGATCGGGCCTCACGCCAAGTCTGAATGTGCTCTTCCGACCGGAAGAGAAGAATCGTCGATCAGGTATAGATGATGTCGTCCCACCACTTGGCGGCCGGAACTGCGAAATGAACGAGCCCCGACTCACCCGACACCGTCGGTCCGCTCACGCTGAGCGACAGAGAATCTCCACAGTCCGCGCAGCGACAGGAAATGTGGGCCTCCTCGTGGAGCGCCGCGCCGATCCCCATTGCGTCCCAAATGCAGTTTCCCCACCACTTGCGGTTCCCAATCCGAACCTCGAAACCAGTCGGAACCGCCGAGAAGGGACTCGCCATTCGTAGCTCCGAACTCCCGGGCTCGAGCACGAATACATGCCTTTCGGCGAGCTGTCGGTGTGCGAGCGCAACTTCCGCCGGCGTTCGGCCCAGCGCAAGTGCCGTTTCGTTCATGAGCGGAACGCGACCGGTTTCAATTACCCGCCGCATTACGTGAAGCCGCACCTCGTTATTGAAGGTTCCAATTTGCTGCATTTGCGACCCTCGGTTCGCCGTATAGTTGTGCGATGAATCGCGCCTCGTCATGGAAGTAATCGGGCAACACTACGATGTGGCGGTAATCGGCGGTGGGATTGTCGGGGTTGCACTCGCCTACGAGCTCCTCAACCGCCGGCCCCAGCTGCGTTTGGCGCTGCTGGAGAAGGAAAGCCAACTGGGAGAGCACCAGACCGGACACAACAGCGGCGTGCTGCATTCGGGCATCTACTATCGCCCCGGCTCGCTCAAGGCGCAGCTGTGCGTGGAGGGCGCCCGGCGGATGGCGGAGCTCTGCGAGGCACGCAGTCTGCCGTTTTCCCGCTGTGGAAAAGTCATTGTCGCCACCGAAGAGGCCGAGCTGCCAATCCTGGCCGACCTTTACCAACGAGGATTGGCGAACGGGGTTCCGGGAGTACAAATGCTCGAGCCTCAGCAACTACGTGCGATCGAGCCACATGCATCCGGGATCCGAGCCATTCACTGCCCGAGCACTGCCATCCTGGACTTCCAGCGCGTCGCTCGCGAATTGGCGCAGGATATTCGTTCGCGCGGGGCAGCCATCCTCAATCAGTTCCCGGTGAAGCGCATTCGCGACGTGTCGTCGGGTTGGCGGCTCGATTCGGTCGCAAGCGGCTTGACCACTGCCGCATTCATCAACTGCGCCGGGCTGCAAGCGGATCGAATCGCGATGCTTTCGGGAATGACTCCCGATGTGGAGATCATTCCTTTCCGGGGAGAGTACTTCAGGCTTTCCCCGCAAGGCGCGGCGCTGGTTCGAGGACTGATCTATCCAGTGCCGGATCCCCAGCTTCCCTTTCTCGGGGTTCACTTGACGCGCAGAATTTATGGTGAAGTCGACGCGGGCCCCAACGCGCTGCTAGCGATGGGCAGAGAGGCATACCGCAGCCGTTCGATCAGCATTCGCGATGTACTGCAGTTTGTGACGTATCCAGGATTTTGGAGGATGGCGCGAAAATATTGGAGAACCGCCGGTTCGGAAATGCGGCGAAGCATTCGGGAGAGCGCCTTCGTTCGAGGCGTCCAACGACTGGTGCCTGACATCCGCGCTCAAGATTTGAAACCCGGGGGATGCGGGATCCGCGCCCAAGCGGTAGCGCGCGACGGCTCATTGGTCGATGACTTTCGGCTGCTGCAGACGCCCAAGGCGATTCACGTGCTTAACGCCCCGTCGCCGGCGGCGACCGCCTCCTTGGCGATCGCTTCGCGACTCGCGGAGATGGCGATCAACACCTTTAAGTTGTAGCGCCGGGGCTCCGGCGGGTGACGAGGAATGTGAGCGGATGTGCTCTGTCAGCGGCCGGGAGGCTCCCGTTACTTAGTGATGGGGTAGAAACGCACTTGCGCCAACGACGCGGGGTAAGGGCCGACTCATTGATGCAAAAACTCAAAGATGTCACGCTGATTCGGTAAGAATTACTTCAACCACACCAACCCAAAACAGTAACGAATACGCTTTGGCCCTAACCTGAGGACTGGGTTTGGCACTCACGGGGAATCTTGCGGAGACGCCGTTCGTCGACCTGATCCAGTTCTACTGCCTCAAGCGGGAGACTGTCGCGGTCAGGGTCAAGTCGGCGCGCCCCGGAGTGCCCGACGGCGTTTTCTACCTCGAACGGGGAGAACTGGTCGACGCGCGGTTCGGGGAGCGTCAGGGGTTGGAAGCGGTGCGCGAAGCCTTGAAGCTGCGCGACGGCGCCTTTCGGGTGGACCTCAACATCAAAACCCCCCAACGGACGATCTTTGAACCTTGGAAAAAAGTGCTCCTCGAGGAGACCTGGCGACAGGACGAGGATGGTCGTCAGGTGGCGAACGGACACGCAACGCCCAAAAAAGAATTAATCGAGGAGGTCTCGATGAATACGTCGTCGTCGCAACCGCCCCTCAAGGGGCCAACCTTCAACCGCCACTCGACCAGTCCGCTGATGCGGCGAAATGACAGGCGCATGCGGCGCAATCTTTTGATCGGCGCCGCCGCGGTCACTCTCGTCGGAACCATCGCGGCGTTCTACCTCCATTGGAGCACGCGCGCGCCGATCCCTGAGATGACCAGCGCAAACGCGATGCCCGTAATCCCGGTGCCCGGAGCGCAAGCGGTTACGCCTTCGTCTATTTTGCCGCTGGTCCAGGGGGTCACCGAGAAAGAAATTGTCTTTGGCCAGGCGGTTCCGCTCTCCGGTGCCGCAAAGGAATTGGGTCGGCAGATGAAGACCGGTGTCGAGATTGCCTTCGCCGGAGCGAACGAGGCGGGTGGCGTCCACGGCCGCAAGCTCAGACTGGTTTCGCTCGACGACGGCTATGAGCCGAGCCGCAACCAGGTCGTAATGAAGGATCTGGCAGAGACGCAGAAGGTATTTGGCTTCATCGGCAACGTGGGCACGCCGACCGCGGCGGTCGCCATCCCCTACGCGCTCGAGAAGAAGATGCTTTTCTTCGGGGCGTTCACCGGGGCTTCCTTGTTGCGCAAGGATCCGCCTGATCGCTACGTCTTCAACTACCGCGCAAGCTATGCCGAGGAGACCGCCACCGCGGTCAGGTACTTGATTGAAGTACGTCGGATCAAGCCGTGGGAAATCGCCGTCTTCGCCCAGAACGACAAGTACGGCGACGCGGGCTTCGAGGGCGTGGCGCGCATGCTGCGCCGCTACCGGAGAGACCCAAGCAGGATCCTGCGGGTCGGATACGAGCGGAACACCGCCGACGTGCATGCAGCCGTGAGTGAAATTCTCCGGAACTTATCGAACGTGCGCGCAGTGGTGATGGTGCCCACCTATAAGGCAGCGGCTCAGTTTGTGATGAAGCTGAAGGACAAGGGGGCGAACATCATCTTCACCAGCGTCTCGTTTGTCGGCAGCAATGCGCTCGCGGAGGAGCTGACCCAGCTGGGTAAAGGCTACGCGGAAGGCGTGATCGTCACCCAGGTGGTGCCGCTGCCCGACTCGAAATCAACGGCGGTGCTCCATTACCAGGATCTGCTCCAAAAATACGCGCCGGGCGAAAAGCCGGACTTCGTCTCACTCGAGGGGTACATCGCTGGGGCACTGATGGTTGAGGCGCTCAAGCGCGCCGGACCCGAGCTGAATACGGAAACCCTGGTCAGCACTTTGGAAAGCGTCAAGGGGCTGGATCTCGGGCTTGGCGCGGCGATCAATTACGGACCTTCGGAGCATCAAGCGTCCCATAAGATTTGGGGTTCGGTGATGGACGCCAAAGGCGTCTACCAGAACCTCGAGCTCGATTAAACTAGTTCACCGCCCGCAGGTACTGGTCAGGCCAACGGACCTCGACCGAAAGCGCCTGCGCGGCGTGAAGCGCCCAATACGGATCACGCAGCATCGCGCGAGCGAGAAAAACCGCGTCCGCTTGACCGGAGGCAATGATTTGCTCGGCCTGTTGGGGTTCGCTAATCAGTCCGACCGCCCCGGTTGCGATGTTCGCCTCTTTGCGGATGCGCTCGGCGAATGGCACTTGATAGCCTGGAGCGATCGGGATCTGGATCGTCGGGGAAATGCCGCCGCTCGAGCAATCGATCAGGTCCACTCCCCGCTCGCGCAGCAGCGAGCTAAAACGGACCGACTCTTCGATATCCCATCCACCCTCGACCCAGTCGGTCGCGGACATACGAACGAAAACGGGCAGCCGCTTCGGCCACTCCTCCCTTACCGCCTCGGCGACTCGAAGCGGGAATCGAGTGCGGTTTTCGAAATCTCCTCCGTAGCGGTCCTCGCGCCGATTGCTGATCGGGGACAGAAATTCATGCACTAAATACCCGTGAGCCATGTGAATTTCGACCACGTCGAATCCGGCGCGGACTGCCCGCACCGCCGAGGCTCGAAATTGGTTCACGATTTCCTTGATTTGCTCCTCGGTCAGCGCTTTGGGCATGGGATAGTTGGGCCCGAACGGAATCGCACTGGGAGCCACGGTCTGCCAAGGCTCCTCGGATGACTGGAGCTGTCCGCCGCCTTTCCATGGAACGCGAGTGGATCCCTTCCGCCCCGCGTGCGCCAGCTGAATTCCCGGAGCGGCTCCGCGCTGGCGAACGAACTCTGCAATCCGGCGGTACGCCTCGATATGCGCGTCCGACCACAGTCCAGTGTCCTGGGGGGAGATCCGTCCTTCCGGGCTGACGGCGGTCGCTTCGACCATCACCAGGCCGGCCCCGCCGACCGCCCGGCTACCGAGGTGCACAAAGTGCCAGTCATTTGGCATTCCTTCGGCGGCCGAGTACTGGCACATCGGCGAAACGAAGATCCGGTTCCGGAATGTGATGCCTCGAAGCGTGAGTGGATTGAAGAGCTCGGCCACGGGAGTCCCAGGTGGGAATGGGATAATCGCCGCTCGCGCGACACACAAGCCTCAAGGGCAGGTGCCGACCTGCCCGACGACCCGCGGTTGGGCATCGTTGGGCGGTCATTTCGCGCAGGGGGTGTTAGAGCTCACACCCGATTAGCGGTTGAACTCGCGGAAGGAGGACAGACGTGAAAATCGGCGTGCTCGGAACCGGTGATGTTGGACAGGCGCTCGGCAAGGGCTTCATCGCGCTTGGCCACGAGGTGAGGATCGGCTCGCGCAGCCCGAGCAATGAGAGGGCGACCGCTTGGTCTAAAGAAGCGGGCCCGAAGGCGTCGGCAGGGACCTTCGCGGACGCGGTTTCATTCGGAGAGGTTGTCATCCTGGCGACGCTGGGCCAAGCGAACGAGAGTGCTCTCAAAATGGCGGGCCCGGAAAAGTTCAAGGGCAAGGTGGTGATCGACGCTACCAATCCGTTGGACTTTTCCGGCGGAATGCCGCCCAAGTTGGCGATCCGCGGTAACGATTCAGCTGGGGAGCACGTTCAGCGGCTGCTTCCCGGCGCGCACGTAGTGAAGGCCTTCAACACGGTCGCAAATGCTCTCTTCTTTCGGCCCAGTTTTCCCGGCGGACCGCCGGACATGTTCATCTGCGGCAACGCTGAAGGGGCGAAAAAGAATGTGACGGGTATCCTGAAAGACTTTGGGTGGGGCGCGGTGGACGTCGGCGGGATCGAGTGCTCGCGCTACCTAGAAGCGATGTGTATGGTCTGGTTATTTTCAGCGGCTCGGGCCAACAACTGGAATCAAGCTTTCAAGATGCTCAGGAAATAACACGCGCAAATCCATCCGAAGGTCACACCCGCTCAACGCTCTGCGGCGAGGGAACCACACTGCCCAGCCTTCGGAGAAGTTTCGCGACGCCTGCGGTCGAAGTCTTGGTCGATGGTTGGCCCCTCGCTCTTCACTTTCATGATGTGAACTGGGCCACGCTCGATTAGTACTTCCACGGTGATGGCCCATGTTTCGAGCACGCAAAATCTGCTGTCCTGTTGATTTTTCAGAGACGTCGAAAACAGCCCTCGAAATGGCGGCGGATTTGGCCAGCCAATTCGAGGCGGAGCTCACCGTCCTCCACGTGGTCGAGGATGCCAATCCGTTGTTGCCGCAGGGCCGAGTCTTCGTCACTTCTGAGTTCTTCCAACCCGTTTTGGACAAGGCCAATCGTTCTCTTCGAGAGTGGCTGCAGCTGGCGGATAGCCGCGGCAAGATCAGGGTCGATGGGCGCGTGGTCACGGGTGTTCCATTCGCTGAAATTCTCCAATTCGTGGAGCAGGGAAAGTTCGATTTGATCGTGATGGGGACCGAAGGTCGAACCGGTCTTACGCATTTGGTATTTGGTTCGGTCGCCGAGCGCGTGCTGCGGATGGCGCCTTGCCCGGTTCTGGTCGTTCCGAATCCGGCGAGAGTCTCGGCACAGTCGCAATCGAGCTAGTTGGCAGCGGCGACCGCTTAACTCTCAAGGATATTTCGCTTGCCTCCCTTCACTTCAAGCTGATAGCGGCCTTACCAGTCGCCGTTGGGGGGGAATCATGGGAAAAATTTGCGGCACGCTGGCGCTGGCTTTGGTCGCCTGCACCGAGCAGCCAAAGATCAAGCTTGCTACCTCTCGAGAAGCGATCTCTGGGGTCAACTGGCTGATGTTCCATGGCGATCGCGAACGAAGCGGTTGGAATCCGAACGAAACGCTGTTGACTCCGGCCAACGTGGGAGGGGGCAACTTCGGAGTACTCTGGGATATGACCGCTCCGTTGGACGGCGACGCCAGCGGCAATCCCCCGCACCTCTACGCAGCGCCCCTCTATGTGGATACGGTGGTGATGACGACGCCGGACCTGGCTGGACTCCCGTTCAGCGTGGTCTTCGCGGCGAGCAATACCAATCACGTCTACGCGATCTGCGCCAATGACCCCAACGGAGTTGTTCCTCCGGGAACCATTCTCTGGTCGCAGTATCTCGGCCCAGCGTCGTGCTGTTACGACAGCATCGTTCAGGGGATTTACGGCACGCCGGCGATCGACCTCAATCCCAATCCACCCAGGATGTATGTGGCCGCGGATACGAACGTGGCGCCGGCAGGAAGGAAATGGCGGGTGTTCGCGCTCGATATCACCAATGGCAACGTGCTGGATGGCTGGCCGTTGATTGTTGATAACAGCACCGTGGGAGACGCCGCTCCGCCGGGCATCCTCCAGAACGGGCCAGCCCATTTCGAATCGACCGGAACGATGTCTCAGCGCGGAGGTCTAAACCTAAGCTTGGACGGTTCGCTCCTTTATGTGCCGTTTGGCGGCTACAACGACACGGCAGCCGGGTTCATGGTGGCGATGGCGACCGGCGTGCCGACCGGAAGGCCGTCGATTCAAAGTGCCTATGCCGGCGGTCGGTCGAGTGGGCAGGCGAACGGCGGCATGTGGGGCTCCGGCGGACCTGCGATCGATTGCAGTGGTCGCGTTTACATGACCACCGGAAACAACATTCACCGCGACGGGCCGCTGGTCGGCATCTGGGGCGAATCGCTGTTGGCTTGGGGGCCCGACCCGGTGTTGCAGCTAGTGGGTACCTATACGCCCTGGAACTACTGTCAGATGGACTACTGGGATACCGATTTGAGCGGTACGGCTCCGGTGGTCATCAACATCGACCCGAGCCGTACCTCCACTCCGCATTTGCTGACTTTCGGCGGCAAGGGAGGCAATGCCTATCTACTCGATCGAGATAACCTTCCCGGTCTGCTCGATCGCCGGCCCGACTGCCATTGGATTCCCGCGGATGTGAACCGGCCCTTGGATCCGACTCGACCGCCAGCAGACGGATCGCTGTTCGGACCCGAGCTTCACCCCTACTACCGAAGCGAGGATGGACAAAACCAACCCCGACCTGGTCCGCTCAACGTGTTTGGGCCCTATACCGAGGGCCCAACGTGCTGCAATCATGCCCGGGCACGAACCACTCCGGCCTTCATGCTCGATGCCGACGGAACGGCGTATGTGTTCTTTACCGGCTCAACCAAGAGGGCGGTGGGCGATGAGACGTCGGTGCCACCGTCGGTGGTCAGAACGAAAGTCAGCACGCAAGGTCCTACCCAACCTCCCTATCTGACGCTCGAGGCAATGGACAATTCGCTGAGTTTCAAGAGCCCGGGAACCGCGGTCATCACCAGCAATGGCGCTGACCTCAGCAGCGCGATCGTCTGGGTTGTGGAACCGAACGTGAGGCGTGGCGATCCGCTGAACAATCCGAGCATTCACGCCACCTTGTATGCGATATCCGCTAGCACGATGACACCGCTGCAGGTCGTATACATTTCTCCTGACGTCCTGCACTCTGGCGCCAAGTATTATCACCCGGTGGTGGCCGGCGGGGTGGTGTACGTCGGCACGGACCGGATTACCGCTTTCGGACTTTTGTCGATGCATCCAGGTAAGTAGCCGTCGGGGGGCTTGTCGCAATCACAACAGCGCGTACCGCAGAACGAACAGTCCCGCGATCGCATACAACAAAGGATGCACTTCTCGCGCCTTACCAGATACCAATTTGAGGATCGGGTACGCGATAAACCCAAGCGCCAGTCCATCGGCGATCGAGAAGGTGAGCGGAACACCCAACAGGACCAGGAAGGCCGGAAACGCCTCGTCCACTTTGTCCCACGCAATGTAGCGGCTGCGGTTCATCAGAGCTCCTACCAGAATGAGGGCGGGCGCGGTAACCGGATGAAACCCGCCCACCCCACCGCCGATCATTTGCACTGCCGGTCCGAAGAAGAGCGCGAGCAAGAAAAGCACGGCCGTGACGATCGCGCTCAGCCCGGTGCGTCCTCCAGCTGCGACTCCGGCCGACGACTCGATGTACGCAGTGACGGTCGATGTCCCGAGGAGTGCTCCCAACGTGGTGCCGCTGGCGTCCGCCACAAACGCTCGGCCGGCGCGCGCGAGTTTTCCGTCGCGCACCAATCCTGCTTGCGAACCCACTCCCACCAGGGTGCCGACGGTGTCGAACAAAGCCATGAACAGAAAAACCATGACCACTGGCGGCCGACGATTCCAGTGAAGGGAATCAGCCCCAGGGCGAGGCCAGCGGCGGCCGTCGCGAGAATTCCAAAGAGGATCGCTCCCGGATTCCCACGTACATGCAGTCCTACCGTCAAGACCAATCCCCCCAACGCAAGGAGCGTGGAGGGGGAGCCCAGATGTCCGAGGCGGACCAGCGTTCCCGGCGGCGACGATCAGTCCCGCCTCCTTGAGTCCAATAAACGCAATGAAAAATCCAATTCCGGTAGCGATCGCGTCCTTGAGTGAGCTCGGAATCGCCTCGAAGATCCTCTCGCGAACGCGAAACGCGCCGAGCCCGAGGAACAGAACGCCCGAGGCGAATACCGCGGCCAATGCCGCGCGCCAACCGACCGCGGTTCCCGTCACCGACCCAGTTGCAACCGCGAGGAAGAAGAAATTCTCACCCATGCCGCTCGCCAAGGCGATCGGATAATTCGCCAGCAGTCCCATCAGCACCGTGGCTGCTGCGGCCGAAACGCAGCTAGTCGACCATCACCGCGCCAAAGTCCATTCCAGGCGCTGGACAGCACCCCAGGTTGCACGAAAATCACGTAAGCCATCGCAAGAAAGGTGACGATGCCGCCGCGCAGCTCGGCACGAGGCGTGGTCCCGTGCTCGCGCAGCCTGAACAGTCGCTCCATCACGGCTTTCGCCTACCGCATTTTCAGATTCGGTCCCAGCTCGACAAAAAGGATGTCTCGAAGCAGGCGCGGTGATGTTCCAATCCGCTGGTTTGTGCCGGCCCTGGGACATCTGCAATTGCCGCTCGAGAAAAGGCCGCTTGACGCCGCCAAACGATGTAGGCACTATGCTCACACGCTAACGGATTGAAGTGGCCTGACGGGGGAGCCGATTTCAATGCCGCGCAGCTTGGTACCCGTTGGAGTGGCGGGAGAAAACTGATGCGAGCTGTTCGAGTTCTGCACTTTCCCCGTGCGTTAACATTACAACTCTGCGCTTGTCATGCGACCTCTGCTTCAGAGGCTGGGCGCCACGACACATCGAGTTTCGTTCCCCTCTTTGATGACTTTAACCGGATGTATCGCCGCACCTAACCGCAGGAGGACGCCTTGGTATCGACACTTCCAACTCGAATTTTCACCGCAGCGCTGGTTTCGCAGCTCTGCATTGCTCAGCTTGCCGGAGCCCAGCAGACTTCTCCACCACCCACGACTCCACCACCCACGACGTCTGAGGCAGCCCCACCCGCCGCCGTTGGCCAACCTGAGCAGCCCGACGAAGTGGTAGCGGCCTCACAAACACCCACGAGAAAAAGCGCGAGCGAAGAAATTGTTATCACCGGAACGCGCATCCGGCGCAAGGACCTGACGACGCCCGCTCCCATCTCAGTGATCAGCAGGACAGAAATACAGGCAAGTGGACGGGTTTCGATCGGCGATTTCCTTCAAACGCTTCCTGAACAGGGCAATGCGATCAACACCTCGATCAACAACGGCGGCAATGGTGCGACGCGGGTCAGCCTCCGCGGCCTCGGACCGGAGCGCACGTTAGTGTTGCTCAACGGCCGCCGATTCGTGCCGGGCGGAAACGGAGCAAACTCTTCTGTCGACCTGAACTCGATTCCTACCGCAGTCATCGAGCGGGTCGAGGTGCTTAAGGATGGCGCTTCGGCGATCTACGGCTCGGACGCGATCGGCGGTGTGATCAATCTTATCACGCGCAAGCGATTCAACGGCGCGGAGGCGTCCGGATATCTCGGCATCTCGAGCCACGGCGACGGCAAAATCTATGACTTCAGTGCGACGGCCGGAACCACCGGTGATCGCGGCAGCTTGATGTTCAGCGCGGGCTACTATCAACAGACCGCGGCGTGGTCAGGCGATCGCGATTTCTCCAAGGTTCCCCTGGTATACGATGGAAGCGGAAGAGGGCCCTTGGGGGCGATCGGACCGTACAGCCAGGGCAGCACCACCGTTCCCGAAGGCACGATCGTTTTGGGCACCAATGCGCAAAAAGGTAGAACGATCGCGAACCCCAATAACGATCCGAGGATCGCTTTCTACAATCGCCTCGTCACCACCTACCCGACGGCCAACATCTTCATTCGCGATCCCGATCCCCAACATCAGACCGTTTGCTTGACTGCCGGCCAGTGCTGGCGCCCCTTCACCAATGCACTGATCCCCCAGCAAGGCGGAGATGGGTACAACTTTGCCCCGGACAATTATCTCGTGACTCCACAAACGCGCATTTCGCTCTATACCATTGGCGACACGAAACTTGGCCGGTTTGCGCGCGGCTACTTCGAGGGCTCCTACGTTAACCGTCAATCGCAAACGAAACTCGCGGCGGAGCCGCTGCTCACGGATACCGAGATGCTCACGGTTTCTGGCGCCAACTTCTACAATCCGTTTGGCCGTGAGTTTCAACAGGGACCGAGTGCGACGAATCTCTTGAGCGGTGGAGTGCGTAAGCGCCTCAATGAGTTCAGCAACCGCACCAACACGCAGGACATTGATACGATCCGAATCGTGACTGGCTTCGATGGGACGCTACCGACAGAGGCGCCGGGTCCCTTGTCAGGATGGTTTTGGGATCTCTCTTTAAACTACGGGCGTACCGTCGCGGCAAACGTGAAACAGGGAAACCTCGTCCGGTCTAACCTCAAAGACGCGATCGGCCCCAGTTGGGTTGACGCAAACGGAGTACCGCACTGCGGTATCGATGCGGCCCGCGACATCGCCGGCTGCGTTCCTTTGAACCTGTTTGGTGGACCCAACAGCATCACGCCGGACCAAGTCGCCGGTCTGACTTATACGGGCGTTTCTCGTGGCGTCAATCAGCTGGTCGCCTTCCAGTTCAACACCAGCGGCGAGCTGTTCAAATTATTGGCTGATAGGCCGATCGGACTCGCAGTTGGATATGAGTACCGAATTGTCTCCGGCGAGAACATTCCGGATCCGATCACTGTCCAGGGCAACACGACCGGTAACAAGGGAGACATCACCAGAGGGCATTACTACGTCAATGAGGGTTACGGCGAGCTTTCCGTCCCAATCGTTAGTGGTTTGCCCTTCGCACAAGAGGTGGAGGCCACGGGAGCGATCCGGGCCTTCAACTACAGCAACTTCGGCGGTGACTACACCTACAAGTTGGGCGGCCGATGGAGCGTCATTCCGGACTTCACCGTGCGCGGCACTTATTCTACCGGGTTCCGCGCTCCTTCGATCTCCGATCTGTACCTCGGCCAGGCCGATTCGTTCCCAAACACGCAGGACCCCTGCCGGGGCCTAGGGGTCGCGGGAGGTGGTCCGCCGCCTGCTGCGTGCGGCGATGCAGCTAATAATGGAGACCTCCAGACACAGCTGAGATCCCGGGTCGGCGGCAATCCCGCGCTCAAGCCGGAGACCGCGAAGATTTTTACTGCAGGCATCGTGGTGGTTCCATGGTTTCTCCGGTATCTGACCATCACCGCGGACTACTACAACGTCGAAGTGGATAACAACATCACCACGATCGGCGTCTCGACGATTCTCAATTCCTGCTACGTTCAAGGCAATCCGGCATATTGCGGGCTGATTCAGCGCGACCCAATTACTCACCGCATTGTGAACGTTATCAACACAAACACCAATGCCGGAAAGGACCAGACGGATGGTATTGACTTGGCGCTGACCTACGCCATGCCCACAGAATATGGACGGTTCGGTTTCCTTTTTGATGGGACGTGGCTGCACAAGTTCAATCGCACTTTGGCGGATGGAACGGTGGTCAAGGCGAAGGGGACCTTCGATCTCGCGACGACCGGAGGTGTGTATCCATCCCTGAAGTTCAACGCAGGTTTGAGGTACAACATCGGCGGCCTCGCCGCAGGTATCACGATGCGATTCCTTGGCTCATTCAAGGAATGTGGCTCGTCCAGCGGCCAATTCGCCGGTAGCGGGTTGTGTTTCGTCAACAACACGTACCAGCGGCGCGTCAAACACTATGATGTCTACGATGTTTACGCGAGCTACACGCTCGAGAGCATGTTTGGAAAAACCACGCTCGCCTTGGGTGTAAACAATCTGTTCGATAAACCGCCGGCGTTGATCTACAACGGTTTCACCGCGGCCACGGACCCGACCGCGTACGATCTACTTGGTCGTTATTTCTATGGCAGGCTGACGCAGACGTTCTGATCGTGTCGCTTTTGAGAGGTGGGTGCACTCGGTCGCCGGCGCGCGCTAGGCGTGCATCCTGGCGATTTTTGCGCCGAGATAGACTGGAACGAAGCCCAAACACCCTCCGACGACCATCCCGGCGACTCCCATGGCCCCAGCGAGGGCGCAACCGATCGCCCCGGTCAGCCCCGCCACCAGGGTGCTGCCGACCAGCATCGGGAGCTTGCCCGCATCCTCCCTCGAGGCAAGTGCGCCGAGCGCCAGGCCCGCAACCAAACCGCTGAGTGGGCACAACAATGAACAAACTGGCCAGCAGCTCCCGGCGATCCAGCAAACCGATTTCGCAGGGGCCAGGCTCGGGACAACGAGCGGAAAAGCCCCGGCCGCAAGTCCCGGCCAAATCGCGCGGCTCCACCCTTCGCCGCGCCACGAGAACAGCGTGGTCGCGATGAACAGCACCGCTGCCGCCGCCGCGGTGAGCAGGAAATCGGAATAGCGAAGTAATCCGACTGTAACGACCAAAGCGACCGCCCAGCTGTCCTTGACCGTGCGACGCAGCCGGCCGAGCTCGTAGCTCCGTTGCGCTTGCGCCATCAGCAGTTCTTCAGTCCACGCCATGTTTAGCCCTCCAGGCGAGCTTCAGTCTCTTGATGGCTCGCTCCACGCGCTTGCGGAACGCGGCGGCCGAAACTGGCGGGGGTCGCCCGCGGATCGCGCATTGAAGCGCTTCGACGTCCAAAGGTCGCAGCGTCCCAAGGACCTCGAAGGCGGCTGCTTCGAGATGCCGGTCGACGATTGCGTCGTCCTCTAGCAGGTGCGGATCGGGGAGGCCCAAAGGCTCCACCAACTCCTCTTTTCGCCGAGCCCTGCGTTTTCGGGCAGTGCGAACCTCAAAGGCGGCGATTCCCAGCGCCCACGCCAGCGCGTCGCGCGCGGGATCAAAGCGCGACGCGCTGGCGAATACTTTCAGCAAGGCCTCTTGCGCCACGTCTTCGGCGTCCGATGGCGGGAGTTGTCGGTGAACGAAAACGCGCATCACGGGCCAGAGCAGCTTGTAGAGCGGTGAGAAGGCAGATCGATCCCCATCCGCCAGTCTCACCATGCTCTGCTGTAGCGCTGCCCGTTCGGCGCGGTCCACCCGATCTCCCTAGCGCCTCCTGAGTCTAGGGACAAAACGGGCAGGGGCAGCAGCCGCCAGTGGCAGCGGCGGTCGCCGCAACGGCAGCAATTGGGGCTAGCAGCACCCCAACTGCGAGAAGCCTTCTTTTCCACGTCTTCATGCACTTCCTCCTGGAGCACGATGGCTGCAGCTCCGATTCGTATAGGCGGCAGGCGTGCTAGATGTGACACGCATGGGCGACGGTCTCCGCGAGGTGCTGCGGCTCTGGAATGAAATTCGCCTCTTTTTCGCGGATGAGCCGATCTGGCGGTTGAGGCAGGGCCCCATGTGTTCACGGCCGGGCGCCTTCTTTTCCTTGTCCAGGGGACCCTGCCTCGTGCAAAAAGGTTGTGGTTAGGTTCGGGCGACGTCAGACTCGATGGGGATGAAGAAGATCTGGCGCGCGGTCCTCGCCATCACCTGCACTGGCGTTCTCTTCACCTTGCCGCTGCGAGCCGACGCCGCCGAGAATCCACCTGCTTTCCCTCACCGACCGCAGGGCGGGGAGCGCGGTGCCTCCGTTGGGTTCCGAGCCGGTTATGGCAAAGCATTTGGAGACGCGGTCGACTCAACGGCTCAGTCCTCGCTCATTCAGGGCATGATTCCCTTCTGGGTCGATATTGGGTATCGGCTCAACCCAAAGCTCTACCTCGGCGGATACTTTCAGTTCGCGATCGGCATGGTCCCGGGAGACTGTCCGGGCTGCTCCGCAAACGTAATGAGGTTCGGCTTCAACCTGCACTACCACCTTCTTCCGGGCGATGACTACGACCCGTGGGTTGGAATCGGAGCTGGATACGAGATCCTCAATCTGAACCTCTACCCCGGGAGCGGTTCCGCAAGTCTGAGAGGGTTCGAGATCCCGAACGTTCAGCTCGGCGTGGACATTCGAGCGACTGACAACCTCTCGGCTGGACCTTTCGTTACCTTTGCACTCGCTGAATATACAAGTGCCAGCGGCTACCCCGTTTCTGGTGTGGACAAAAAACTGCACGAATGGCTCATCTTCGGAGTGCGCGCTGTCTTCAACTTTCCGGTCAGATAATTCACGCTCGTCATCAACGCGTCAGCTTACTCTCGCCCCATCACTTTCGGACTTTCGACAGTTTCGATCGGCTTACGCGACGGACCAATGGAGTCGTGTCACGCCGACAGGTTCTCGGACGAAACCAAGGGGAAGAGAAATCGCTGGTGAGCTGTGGCTCCAATTCCTATAGGCGGCAGGCGTGCTAGATGTGACAGGCATGGGAGACGGTCCCAGCGAGGTGCTACGGCTCTGGAATGAATCCGCTCCTTATTGGGAAAAGCACAGCCGCGCGATCCAGGCGATGTTCAAGCCGATTTCCAGGGCGATGATTGCTGATGCGCGGATTTCGACTCGAGATGTCGTGTTGGATGTGGCAGCGGGGACCGGCGATCCCACCTTCGATATTGCAAAAGTCTGCGGCCCCGGTGGTTGGGTCGTAGGCACCGATGCCATTTGGGGAATGGTGACCGCCGGTCGTCGCCGAGCCGACCGCGACAACGTCCGCAACACCTATTTCGTCCAGTGCCGGGCCGACGCACTGCCGTTTCGCGCCGAAACATTCGATGCAGCGATGTGCCGTCTGGGGGTGATGTTCTTCTTCAACCCGGCGCGTGATGTACGGCAATTGCTGAGCACGCTGAAGCCAAGCGGCCGGCTCTCATTCGCAGTTTGGGGGGCGAGCGAATTCAACCCCTTCTTCTCCATACTGCCGCCAATTCTGCAACGGTACGTTCCAATCCCGCCCACCGCGCCTGACGCGCCGGGGGCCTTCCGCTTCGCGGAGCCTGGGAAGCTAGCGGGGCTGCTTGAAGCGGCCGGCGCGAGCCAGGTCCATGAGCGCGCAATCGACTTTGCGATCGAGGCAGATGTGAGCTTGGAGGACTTCTGGACCTTGCGGAGCGAAATGTCGGACACGCTGCGTGAAAGAGCAAAGCAGCTGTCGCCGGCGCAGCTGGCATCGGTGAAGCGGGATGTGCAGGTCGAGTGCAAGCCGTATTTCGCGGCTGATCGAATGAGCTTTCCTGCCCGGTGTCTGATCGTCGGCGCAGTGAAACCGCCTACTGCGCCAACACCTTGAGGCAGAACGTCCGCGATGATGGGTGACTCATCGTTCGGGGGTCGCGGGCTATAGCCTGCGATCACAAAGATAGATGTTTCCGTCGGGGGTGACGATGTGACTGCTGTTCGCAGGCGTCATCCAAATCACGTGGCTCGGACCCATCGTTCTCCTCTCGTCGAGGATTCCCGCGCGCGGGTTGTAGCGTGCCTCGGTAGCCAAGGTCCCGACCAAATGGCATCGGGCTTCTATCTTTTCGGATTGATTTGGTTGGTTCTCGGCAACGTGTGCTGTCGCACAACCGGCGGCCAACGCAAATCCCATCAACAAGGCGCGCTTCATCTCGCCACCTCCTGCGGCGTCAGGTCACTGCTCGCCAGCAGAGCGAATGAAAGCACTTGCAGCGCGAGGCCGCAAGCCAATGGGAGAGTGGTGGCCGGGCTTAGCTCTCGGGGTTTTCGTCGCGTAGCGCCCTGATGTAAAAAGCATCTGCCCGATCGCGCCCGGCCGTAATCTCTCGGTTTCCGGGAACTGCTCTCCGTCACCGGTAAAGACACCTCGGCCGCCAAGGTGTTGCGCGCACCACCGCAAGCCTGCATCGGCTTGCCTCAAGGCGCGGCCGGGATAGTGTCGACCTCGTGCATGGAACCGGCCGCCGGCGCGTTCTCTGGCTGATGTTAGCTTTCATTTCACTCGGTTGCGCTCACCGAACACCCCGAACCACGACTCCCTTTCCACCCCCAAGTACCCCGGCGCCGTTCGAGCTGCGTCAGCGCTACAGCGGCACTTACGTGTTCGCCGGAGGCGATTCTGAGCGCGCCGCCGTGGCCGCCGCGGTGGACCGCGCAGTGGCTCAGATGTCGATTTTTGCAATCGACATTGCTCGCAGTGCGTTACTTGCCCGAGCGGAAATTCGCGCCTCGTATGGAATCTCTTTCGACGACGCCGGAAATATCAAGGTCGAGTCCCCTGGCGAGTTTCCGGAGGTGAGCCCCTCCGATGGCACGCCGGTCCACGTGGTGAACCGGCTCGGAGATGAGAGCGAGCTCAGTCAACAGTTCATCGATGGCGCCTTGGTGCAGAGTGGCCGGGCCGATGATGGAGGAGGGAGCACGACCTTCGAATTGCAGACCGACGAAACTCTGATTGTCCGCAGGGTGATGGAAAGCAGCCAACTCCCACGTCCGGTCGAATACGCGCTCACCTACCGTCGCAAGTAGGGAAGGGGAATTACGAAATGAATCCTTCGACTCGCAACAGCCCGTGGCTGCTGCTGGCAGAGGTGGTCCTTTTCGTTCTGATATTCATCGCCCAGCACTGGCACTTGGTACCAGTCAGCAAGATCCCGTTTTTGTTCTTGGTTTGCTGGCTGTCGCTTCGGCTCCGAGGATTACGCTGGAGGGACGTCGGACTGGCACGCTTTCGGTCTTGGCCTGTGACGCTGGGGTTGGGAGCGGCACTTGGTGTCGCGATGGAAGTGCTCCAATTGTTTGTCACTCAGCCTTTTCTGGTGTCGGTGACGAAAAGAGGTCCCGACCTGTCATCCTTTCGACGGCTGGTTGGCAATCCCAAGCTCCTGGTGGTGATGCTCCTGTTGGTCTGGACCCTTGTCGCCTTCGGAGAAGAGCTCGTCTACCGCGGGTTTGTTTTGAACCGCCTGGCAGATTTTGGGAAGGGTACCAGGGCGGCATGGGGCACCAGCTTGCTCTTGATGAGCATCGCGTTTGGATTTGCGCATTACGCGCAAGGCATCACCGGAATCATCGACGAAGGGTTTATGGGATTCCTGTTAGGGCTTGCGTACTTAGCTTGCGATCGGAAGCTCGCCGTACCAATCGTCGCGCACGGCATTCAGGACACCGTGGACATGATTTTGCTCTTCCTGGGCAAGTACCCCGGGATCTGACGCGAGCAGCGGCCTCCCTCGCCAGGGCTGCTGTCCAGATCGCGAACAATGGTCTGCTGAGAGGGCAGGAGGCCTGAAAAAAAGACAGCATCTTTTGCCGTGAGTTTCGATGGTTGGGCGAAAACGCCGAGCTCTAGTATTGGCCCGAATGATGCATTGCTGTAGAGGCGAAGGGAGTTTCGATGCGCGGCGTAATCGTAGACCGGCACATAAAGGGAAACCTTGGCCTCATCCGCCGCGAATTTGGTTCTGGCTGTTTGCTTCGCTGCCTGCGGGCAATGGCGACTGGCGAGCAAGTCACGTTTCTGGAGATCGTCTTTCCCCGCCGAATCCGTGCGCCGCACGGCAAGGGTCGCCCCTGATTGAGGGTCGCCCCTGATTGTTGTGGGTCTTGACGCTGGGGGAGCGGTTGCTACCTCTGAGGTAGCAAGATGCAACAAACCCGGCAGCGCGACTCCGCTCTGAACCACAGCCCTCGGATCCGGGTCCACCTTCTCTCCAGACCGTCTGAGTCCCACCAGATCGTTCAATTCTATGAAAAGGACGAGTTCGGCCCCGCTCGAGTAACGGGGCCCAGTGCGACGCCAGTCGGCTTTTCGATTCGCCAGCAGGTCTGCTACACCGACCCGTCCGATGAATAAGAGTAGCCCTCAAGCGCGTGAGATGGGCGATGAATCCATGGTCCGCAACCTGGCCGCCCAGGCGGAAGCGATCTGGCCCCAAGAGGCTCCGATTTTTGCTCAGTATTCGCTCCCGCCCAATGTTCGAATTTTGGATGTCGGTTGTGGCACCGGGGAGATCACCTCGCGGGTAGCCGAATTGTTTCCCAAGGCGGAGCTGCTCGGCATCGATCTCGACGAGCATCATCTCGAGCGAGCCCGGGTACGTTGCGCGCGCTATGGACCGCGAGTGCGCTTTCAAGTTGGCGACGCGCTCCAGCTGCCGTTGGGGGACGCGCAGTTCGACCTGGTGATCTGCCGACACCTGCTCCAGGCGGTCCCCAGCCCACGGCGCGCCGTCGAAGAAATGCGTCGAGTGGCTCGTCCCGGGGCCGGGCTCCACTTGATCGCCGAGGACTATGGGATGCTCTGGTGCTATCCGACCCAAAGAGATCCGGACGTGTTCTGGCGTGACGGAGCCCTGGTCTACGGAGAAGCAATCGGCGTGGACCTGCGAATCGGCCGGAAGATGTTCACTCTGCTCACCGATCTCGGGCTCGCCGAGATCAAGGTTACCTGGCTGGTGCTCGACACTTTGCGGGTCCCTCGAGACACGTTCGCCCGCATCTGGGAGGCTTGGCGGGACGGTTACACCGAATCGCTGGTGGCCAAATCACGCCTCCCGCGCTCGGAAATCGAAGCCTATTGGGCGGAGATGATCGCGTGCGTGCGCAACCCGCGCGGTTATGCGCTCTGGCATCTACCGCTTTGGACCGCGCAGGTTCCGGCCCGCTAGCCTCCCTTGCCCGGCTGCGCGCCGTGACGCCGCAAGAGATCCGCCACAGCGAGTTTCTTGGCCTTGATCGCAAGATCAAGAGGTGTGCGGCCGTCCCCTCCTTTCGCGTTCACCTCGGCGCCGGCGCCCACCAACAACTCAACCAGCTCCTCACTTCCCAGCTGTGCTGCCTCGTGCAGCGCGGTGAACCCCTCCGCCTGCTTGAAATTCACATCTGCGCCCTTGGTGACGAGCATCCGCGCGACCTCCACCTGTCCGGTGAGCAGTGCGGCCTGCAGCGGCGTGTTGCGAAACTTCGTCTGGGCAACCGCATTCACCGCTGCGCCGTGCGCGATCAGCAGCTCCGAAACTGCAAGCTGTCCCCCGAAACCGGCGAAGTGCAACGCAGTCCAGCCGAGCGGCTGAGAATGATACGACCGCACGAACTGCGGGTCAGCCGCGAGGGCTGTCGATACAGCCGTTCGGTCGCCGACCGCCGCAGCCTCGAACGGACTGAGCGCGGGGTGGCGCGCCAGGATTGAGGCGAGCATCCCGTTCTCCTGCGGGCGAATGAAGCCTTCTTCTCCTTGCCTCGCAAAGAGCGCGACGAGCAAAACGGAGATTCCGTCGGGTCGTCTGGCGCTCGCGAGAGCTGGGTCGGTGGATAAGAGCTGCTCCACCTTCCCTTGGTCCTGGGCCTTGACCGCATCGAACAACGATGCGGATACGGTCGGATCCAGGGCGGCGGGTGGAGAAGGGTGGTTGGTGGAAGCGGCGCAGGCGGCGAGAACGGCGGGCATTGGGGCGAGTAAGCGGTGCATGGAATTCCTCCTTTGCGCCACGGTAAAAGGGTTGCCGATCGCTGCACATCGTCCCTTCGACCCTTTTTGCATCTAGTCCTTTCGGCCCACCTCGAACCGCGACTCGGCGCGTAGAATGGGTTGATGAATTCCGAAGCGGTCGCGCCGCTGCTCGAGTTCCGCCGGCTGGTCCGGATCGGAGGCCTATTTGCCTGGCTGATGGTGGGATTGCCGCTGCTCTTCCAGTCCGGACTGGATCCGCGCCGGGTGGCGGGATGGGCGCCTGCCTCGATCGGCCTCGCGCTGGCCTCTTGGTACTCGGCCAGCTCGGAGCGCCGCCGGGCGTTGGCGCTGCTGATCTTCCAAGTCGCTTGCGTGCTGGCGATGGTCCTGTTGCTGTGCGATGGCTTCGAGGGCGCGCTGCTGGTGCTGGTGGCGCTACAGCTCGGCGGCCGAGTTTCCCGCCGAATTGGGATCGTCTGGATTGTGGCGCAAAGTGCACTGTTGGCAGGGGCAATTGCCATCCACTGGTCGCCTCGGCCCGCATTGCTTCTCGTTCCGCCTTACCTGGGCTTTGAGCTGCTCGCGTTCTTCGTCGCGGACGTACTTGCGCGCGACGCCGCTGCCCGCGCCGTGGTTGAGGAGAACAGTCGGCTCGCCGAGCGCCTGCGGATTGCTCGCGAGCTGCACGATGTCGTGGGCCACCGATTGACCGCCCTCAGCATTAATCTCGAGGTGGCTTCGCGCGCCGCGGGGGCCTCCGCGCAGGAGTCGATCGCTTCGGCTCACGCTTTGGCCCGGGCAGCTCTCCAGGAGGTTCGTGCGGTCGTCGCGCAACTTCGAGATCCGGAGCGGCTCGAGCTATCTGACGCGCTGCGCACCCTCGCGGCCGAGACGCCGGGTCCTCGGGTCCATTTGACCGTTCCCAATGCCCTTTGCCGAAACGATGCAAGTTGCGCGTTGACTTTGCTGCGCTGCACTCAGGAGATTCTCACCAACGCGGTCCGCCACGCCGAGGCGGAGAACTTGTGGATCGAGATTGTCGAGTCGAATGGTTGCATTCAATTGCGTGCCCGCGACGATGGGCGCGGCGCGGACAAAATTCGGCTCGGCCATGGATTGCGCGGGATGCACGAGCGAATCGAGCGAGCAGGGGGACAGATGGAGATTGAGACGCGCCCAGGGGCGGGTTTCTCGGTCCATCTGACGTTGATGCCAGCGGCGCAGAGCGAGCGATGATCCGGATTCTGCTGGTGGAGAACGAAGAGCTGGTTCGTCAAGGACTGCGACGATTGCTGGAGCTGGATCAGGAACTGGCGGTGATCGGTGAAGCCCGCGATGGCGAGGAGGCTCTGCAGCTGATCGGCGAGATCCATCCGGACGTGGTCCTGCTCGACATTCGAATGCCGAAGCTCGATGGAGTCGGCGTGCTGCGCGAGCTGAGAAAAAAGCGAGAGGCGATCCCTCCTTGCCTGGTGCTGACTACCTTCGACGATCCGGACGCGCTGTTGGCTGCGGTTCGCGCCGGAGCGAAGGGCTACCTGCTCAAAGATGTCAGCTTCGAGCAGCTGGTCGCTGCGATCCGGGCGCTCGCCGCCGGTGGAAGCTTTGTCCAACCGACGGTGACCGAAGGTCTCCTTCGCGCTTTTCAGCAGGCAGCTGCGGATCCGGATCACGAGCGCGGGAGGGAAGAGCCGGCGCAATCGCTCACCGGCCGCGAGCTGGAGGTACTGCGACTGATGGCTGGGGGCTACTCCAATCGAGAGATTGCGCGTGCGCTCTTTGTCGCCGAGCGCACCATCAAGAACCACGTTTCAAGCATTCTTTCGAAGTTGTACGTGCGCGACCGCACCCGGGCCGTACTGAAAGCACTCGAGAAACGTCTGCTCTGACATCTGAGCACATCTTCGATCGTATCCTCACTCTGGTTTCGTTGAACCCACACCGCCCGATGGGTAGGCGACGACTCACGCTGCTTGTCGCTCTGAAACAAGCGACAATGTTTCAAAGTTGCGGATCGGAGATCAGTCATGAATCAGCGCTTCCACCTCGTGGTTGGCGCACTCGTCGCGTCCATCTTGTCCGGATGTCACTGCACTCAGATCGCACTAATTTGCCAATCGAACACGGATTGCACCGGCGGCAGGGTTTGCGTGGCCGGCCAATGCGGGTTTCCTGGTGATGGAGGCGGTGGCGACGGAGGCGGTGGCGACGGAGGCGGTGGAGACGGAGGCTGCGTCAATCTTCAGTGCAACCAGGTAACCTGTCCAGACGGCGGCACCACTTCCATTACCGGAACTGTCTTCGATCCGAGCGGTGCAGTTCCCATCTACAACGCGCTGGTTTACGTGCCCAACGGGCCAGTGTTGCCGTTTACACCGGGCGTGACCTGCGACCGCTGTGCCGCGTTCACCTCGGGATCACCCTTGGTGGTTGCCTTGACTGGAGCCGACGGAACATTCAGCTTGCGAAATGTTCCGGTTATCCCCAACGGTGGATCGCTTCCGTTGGTGATTCAGGTTGGGCATTGGCGGCGCCAGGTCGCGCTTCCGGGCGTCCCAGCTTGTACCAGCACCCCAATAACTGACGCCGGCACGACGCGACTTCCGCAAAATCAGTCGGAGGGCGATCTCCCTCAAATGGCGATTGCCAGTGGCAGTGCCGACCCATTCCAATGTCTCCTCCTGAAAATGGGTATCTCCACCTCGGAATTCACCGCTCCAGGCGGCGGCGGCCGTGTTCACTATTTCCGCTCGAACGGGATGGACACGTCTCCCCCGGCTCCGCGGATAACGGCGCTACTGGACGACGCTGGAACGCTGATGAATTACGACGTCGTGCTGTTGCCATGTGAAGGTGCTGAGCGAAGAGACGGCGGCCCGGATGAACAAAATCTGGTTGCGTATACTTCGGCGGGCGGTCGCCTCTTCACCACCCACTACGGATACTCGTGGCTGGCGTTTCCGGAAAACGCACCATTCTTCACGACTGGAGTTTGGGCGCCAGGATCATGCGACGCCTACAACGCCCCCCTCCCGGGTTTACCGACCACGGTTGATCAGACTTTCCTTAAGGGGGCTTCCTTTGCGCAGTGGTTGGTGAATGTGGGGTCTTCAACGGATGCCGGTACGCTTAACCTCATCGAGTCGCGGCACGACCTGTTGTTCACGGACGGTGGATCGCAACGATGGCTGTACACGAACATTCCGAATGCGATTTCGAACTGTACAACGCAGCCTCAACCCGCGGTGTTGCACATGACTTTCAACACCCCGCTGAACCCACCGCCGCTTCCGGATGGCGGTGCGGGAAATCAGTGCGGAAGAGTCGTCTACAGCGATTTCCACGTCTCGGCCAATGCCGCGGGTACCGGCACATTCCCGGGCGCCTGCAACCCGGGGCCGCTCACCGCTCAGGAGAAGGCCCTGCTGTTCATGTTGCTGGACGTCTCGTCTTGCGTTCAAAGCGATAACGCGACCTGCGCGACGCTGGGCCAAAGCTGCTCACCCAATCCGTGCTGTTCTCCGCCACCCGGCCAACCGCCCCTGCGTTGCGTCGACCCATCAGGTCAGGCCTGTGGCGCCTCGGGCAGCTGCACCTGCCAACCCGGTCTGCGCTAAGCAGCCCGGGACATCCTCTCCGCGAGCACGATCTCGGCCACGCGTCGAGTAAATTGTGCCTCTGCAACTCTGTGTTTCGTGCAATCACTTGCGCTGAGGCACGTGGGGCGTAGTAACTAGGCCCCCAAGTGCCGTCGCCGCCGACTTAGCAACTCCATTTGAGACATTGAGAGGAATCTATGACCCAGCGAGGATTGGGAACTGCCATTGCGCTGGCATTTCTGATGTTTTTTGTACCCGAACGCGCGCACGCGCTTCAACCGCTCGAGGCCTTCATCCGCTCGGGCCGCACCAAGAGCCCGGATAACGCCGAAGCTCGCGCCAACCTGAGTCAGCAGCAGGGAGTGGCGGATGCGACCCTGGGACGGGTGCTGCCCGGAATCTCCGCCCGCGGCAACTACCTACGCAATCAGTATCAGTCGCAGGTTGACATTGGAGTCCCGCCCGCGCCGCCGCAGCTAATAACCATCCAGCCGTTCAACCAGCTGACCGGGTCTGCCACACTGACCGTACCGCTGATCGACCTTGCGGGATTCGTGCGCACCGCGGCCCAGTACTCCGCAGCGGAGGGCTTCGCGAAGCAGGCCGAGGCCACCGCCCTCCAGGTGGAATCGCTGGTGGTTCAAGACTACTTCCAACTGCTGGCTAATCTGTCCCTGGTGGTCTCCTCCGAGCGCGCGCTCGAAGTGGCCCGCGAGAGCCTGCGACTGGCCCAGGCCCAACAGGCTGCGGGCCGAGCCACCCTGCTCGACGTGGATCGAGCGATCGCCGAAGTGGAAAGGCAGGTACAGTTCTTGGCCACGGCAAAGCTGCAGGTTGCGCTGTCCGCTCGGGCGCTCGAATCTGCCAGCGGCCTTACGCCCGAATCGCTCGTGCCGGTTCCGTTCGAAGACGATCTTCACGAGGAAGCGGATCTCGCGAGCTTCTCACCGCCCGATCCGGCGCTGCCATCGATCGCCGCTGCGATGAAGCTCACCGAGTCGGCGAACCGGCTAGCAGTCGCACAAAAACTGACCCTGTTCCCGACGGTCGCGGGGACGTTCACTGAGTCCGGCACGAATGCGTCCGGTTTCGTAGGTCATCACTACAGTTGGCAGGCGGGGGTCGGTTTCACCTGGCAGTTCGACCTGACGACGATCGCGAACATGCGTTCTCAAGACGCGTTCGCCGACGCGGCCCGCGCGAGAGAACAGCGGGCTCGCCTCGCGGCGCGCGATGCAATCTACCGTTTTTGGCAGACCGTCCACAGCGACATCGCCACCAGCCGATCGGCCCGGGCCCAGGCCAAGGCGACCGCCCACGCCGCTCGCCTGGCGGCTGACCGCTACCAGGCGGGTGCGGCCACGCAGCTCGACCTCTTGCAAGCTGAACGCGACGCCTACGCCGCCGATGTGGCGCGTATCCAGTCCGACGCCGATCTGGCGAACGCGCGCAACCAGCTGCGGTTGGCGACGGGAATCGATCCTTTCGTAGCCGCCCAATGATGTTCGGGGGCTCGTTCGGCTGGACGAGAGCAGCGGTTCGCCGTTAGCACTCCCCATGAAAACGAGTCCCTTGGCGGGCAAGCCCGCTCCACTGTCGATGCTGGTCAATGTGCCCAGGCTGGTCACCGCCTATTTTTCCGAGGTTCCGGATCCCACGGTTCCCGAGCAGCGCGTGATTTTCGGTACTTCTGGCCACCGTGGCTCATCGCTCAAGAGGTCCTTCAACGAGTGGCACATTCTCGCCATCACTCAAGCCATTTGCGAGCACCGCCTGCGGCAAGGAATTGGTGGCCCGCTGTTCGTTGGAATCGATACCCACGCGCTTTCGGTTCCGGCGTTTGCGAGCGCGCTTGAAGTGCTCGCTGCCAACGCAGTGCAGGTGATGATTTCCGAAAGGGACGAATACACCCCGACTCCGGCGGTCTCCCACGCAATTCTCACTTACAATCGCGGCCGTACGTCCGGACTTGCAGACGGGATTGTGATCACCCCTTCGCACAATCCGCCAGAGGATGGCGGCTTCAAGTACAACCCTCCGCACGGTGGACCGGCGGAATCGGAGCTCACTGGCCAGATCGAGACGAAAGCGAATCAATTGATCGAGAATCGATTGCAGGGGGTAAAGAGAATTCCCCTCGAGAGCGCGCTGCGGGCCGCTACGACGCACCTTCACGACTATCTAAGCTCCTTTGTCGGCGATCTCGGGAACGTGCTCGACATGGAAGCAATTCGCTCCGCTAAGCTGAGCCTGGGCGTGGATCCGCTCGGCGGCGCGGGGGTCCACTATTGGGGCCGGATCGCCGAGCAATACGGGCTGAACCTCACCGTGGTGGACGCCACCGTGGATCCGACCTTTCGTTTCATGAGCGTGGATTGGGATGGAAAAATCCGAATGGATCCGTCCTCGACTTACGCGATGCAACGGCTCACGGCGCTCAAGGATCGCTTCGATATCGCGTTCGCCTGCGACACCGATGCCGATCGGCATGGAGTTGTCACGCGAAGCGCGGGTCTGCTTCCCCCCAATCAATACCTTTGCACAGCTGCCTATCACCTCTTCACCAACCGCAGCAGCTGGCGGCAGGACTCAGCTGTGGGCAAAACGACCGTGAGCAGCCAGATGTTTGATCGGGTTGCGAACAAGCTGGGCCGCCGACTCTATGAGACTCCGGTCGGTTTCAAGTGGTTCACCGAGGGTCTTCTCGACGGATCGCTGGGCGTTGCCTGTGAAGAAAGCGCCGGGGCATCCTTTCTTCGGCGAAATGGGCAGGTATGGGCGACGGACAAGGATGGGATCATTTCCGCGTTGCTCTCGGCGGAAATCACGGCCCGCTTTGGTCGCGACCCGGCAGAAGTGTATCGCCAACTCACCACCGAGCTCGGTGAGCCTGCCTACGATCGGGTAGATGCTCCCGCCACCCGCGAGCAGAAAAAGAAGCTGCAAGCTCTCTCCGCCGACCAAATTAAATTCACCGAGCTGGCTGGAGAGAAAATCAAGGCCGTGCTCACGCGCGCGCCCGGCAATGGAGCACCGATTGGCGGGGTGAAGGTGGTGGCAGAGAACGGATGGTTTGCGGTCCGACCATCCGGTACCGAGGAAATATACAAACTCTACGGTGAGAGTTTCCGCGGCAAAGAGCATCTCCGCCGCATTTTTGCGGAAGGGGAGGAGATGATTCGGCACGTTCTGGGAGATTGAAACCCTCGATCTCCGTCGGACGGTTCGTGCTATAGGCGGCGCGCACGAGGCTTGCGAGCATGTCGAAGATTTCCTTGGCAACGTTCGTTGTTCTTCGAGTTGTGGCTGCCGTCGCCGCCGAAGGCACCGAGGCGAAGCAGAGCGTCTACACCGATTTTCGCGGCCAGTCCCCCGGGGCGATTCACAAGATCACTCCTGCGGATCTGCCAAAGCCGTACGTCAGTAAGTCGGCACTCAATCACGCAAGGCTCGTGCCCAGGCCCAAGAACGCATGGCCACAGGCTGCGCCTGGATTCAAAGTCGAATTGTACGCAGAGGGATTGAACAACCCGAGGTTGATCCGGACCGCGCCCAATGGCGACTTATTCCTGGCCGAAAGCAGGCCTGGCCGGATCAAGGTTTTTCGTGGAATCACGCCAGATGGCAAGTCGGAGGAATCGAGCGTTTTTGCGAGCGGACTGAACCAGCCGTTTGGAATCGCTTTCTATCCGCTGGGCCCAAATCCGCAGTACGTCTACGTCGCGAATACTGATTCGGTGGTTCGCTTCGCGTACAAGAATGGCGATCTCAAAGCCAGCGGCTCACCCCAGAAGCTGGCGGGGTTGCCAGGGGGTGGTCTTTTAGAGGGCGGGGGGCACTGGACGCGAGACATCGCGTTTTCCCTCGATGGAAGGAAGCTGTTCATCTCGGTTGGCTCGCGTTCGAACGTCGATGACGTGGACAACAATCCTCGCGAGTACCACCGCGCCGATATTCTCGAGGCAAATCCCGATGGAACCGGCCTTCGCGTTTATGCGAGCGGCATCCGCAATGCGGTGGGCATTGCGATTAACCCGCAAACCGGCGAGTTGTGGGCTTCCGTCAACGAACGCGACGAGCTAGGGGACGACCTGCCTCCGGATTACATCACCCACGTCCAAGAAGGGGGCTTCTATGGATGGCCCTGGTACTACATCGGAGGAAATCAGGATCCTCGCCATCACGGGAAGCATCCAGAGCTGAAGGGCAAGGTGATCGTGCCCGACGTACTACTTCAACCGCACTTCGCCTCACTGGAGATGGTCTTCTATCAAGGAGATCAGTTCCCGCCGGAATACCGGGGGGACATTTTCGCAGCCGAGCACGGCTCTTGGAATCGGGCAGTCCGGACCGGTTACGAAGTGATTCGCGTGCCGCTCAAAAAGGGACGGGCAAGTGGTGAGTATCAGGATTTCCTGACCGGGTTTGTCATGCCGGACGGCCAGGTGTGGGGGCGGCCGGTGGGAGTTGCGATCGCCGAGGATGGATCGCTGATCGTGACTGACGACGGGTCCAACTCGATTTGGCGCGTAAGCTATTCCGCGTCGCGATAAGTGGGGGCCCTGGTACCATTAGTTTTGCAACCATGTCGGAGCCCGGTTCCATTTTGGCTCAGTCGAGCGTTGGGTAATCTAGATTGAAAATGACGCGGCAACTGCCCGCCTATCTCGCGAAAATCGTGATTTTCGCTGCGGCCTATGTCGCTGTCTCGAAACTAGGGCTGAGGGTGGGTGCCGTCGGTGGGTTTGCCACTCTGGTCTGGCCAGCCACGGGCATGTCGCTGATTGCGCTGTTGGAGTTTGGGTCGGCTCTCTGGCCAGGGGTCGCCCTGGGTGCGTTTGCCGTCAATTTTTGGGTTGGCGCTCCGCTGCCAATGGCTGTCGCAATTGCCTGTGGCAACACCCTCGAGGCAGTGATCGGCGCTTATGTGGTGCGCCGAATGGCGGGAACGGATGACTTGCTCGAGCGGCTTCCTGCGGTGACCGGGTTGATCCTCTTCGCGGCTGGGCTGAGCACCGCGGTGAGCGCGAGCTTTGGAACGATCAGCCTGGTGCTGGGAGGAAAGATTTCACGCGCTGACTTTTATTTCACCTGGCGGGTGTGGTGGCTCGGAGATGCAATCAGCGATCTAATCGTCGCCCCGGTACTGGTTGCGTGGACGACGTGGCGCCGCGAGGCATGGCAATGCAAACGGACGTTCGAGGCTATCACCTTGGTGCTAACGATGGGCTTAGCCGCGGCGGTCGTGTTTTTTGGGCGTCGCTCGGTTCTGACCGACATGGCGTTGGGCCCCTATCTGCTCTTCCCACCGCTGATCTGGGCAGCGTTCCGATTCGGTCCGCGCGTCGTGGTCAGCTTGAGCTTGTTTGCGGCGATCGTGGCCATTTGCGGCACTGCCTTGGAATTCGGGCCATTCGCGATCGGCTCATTGTCGGAGCGTTTACTGCCGCTGCAAGCCTTCATGACCATCTTGTCAGCAACCGGTTTGCTCCTGGGTGCGGCAGTGTCTGAACGCAGGAGGGCGGAGGCCGAAGCAAGAGAGGCGGTGCGGGCCCGCGACGAATTTTTGTCGATCGCCTCGCATGAGCTGAAAACTCCGTTGACGTCGCTTCAGCTCCAGACTGAGTCACTGGCGGTCAAATTAAAGGCTGTGGTGTCGCTACCGGCGAGCCTCTCGACCAAGCTCCAGACCATCCTGCGCCAAACCCGCCGGTTGGGCGAGCTGATCGACAATCTGCTCGATGTTTCGCGGATCACTTCGCTGCGGCTGGACCTACAGCTCGAAGAGGTTGATCTGGCCGCGCTGGTCAAGGACGTCGCTGCTCGAGCAGAGGAAAGGCTCGCCCAGGCCGGCTCTCTTCTGGAACTGGAAGTGGTCGGTCCGGTATGGGGCTATTGGGACAAGCAACGCCTGCACCAGGTCGTCGAAAACTTGCTTGCCAATGCGATCAAATATGGGGCAGGAAAACCGATCACCATCTCGTTGAAGGCGAGCGCGGATGCGGCGGTGCTGATGATTCGGGACCAGGGAATCGGGATTGCTCCCGAGGATCAAGCGCGAATCTTTCAGCGCTTGGTGCGAGCCGTATCTCCACAACAATATGGCGGTTTCGGTCTCGGTCTGTGGATTGCGCGACAAATCGTCGAGAGACTCGGAGGAGGAATCAGGGTAACCAGCCAGCCCAACCAGGGGTCGACGTTCACTGTCGCCCTGCCTTACCATCCAGCTCAGTCCGATTGTCTCGCCGCGAAATAGCTCGTTCGCTAGCTAGAAGATCCAGAGAGACTCCTTGGGAAAGTGCAGCCAATAGGGTTTCTGCGCTGGCGCCACCGTCGCTCGTACCCTGACGCGCAGGCCGCCGGCATGAAATAGATAGTCCCATCGCTCGCCGAGATACACCGCTGCGTCGAGCTTTCCGGCCAGGCAATTTTCGCCGGGCGAATCCGAAGTCTGCGTCCGCTCGATTCGGATCACCGCGGTGGCCTGCTCACCGGTTCGGCGGTCCACTTTCAGCTGCCCGCACAATTGCCAATCGGTTCCGGCGATTTTGGCCATCGCCCCTTTGACCTCCACCACGGTGCCGGTGAGCTCGTTGTTCGAGCCCATGAATTCAGCGGCGAAGATCGTTCGTGGGTTTTGATAGATTTCTTGCGGCGTCCCTTCCTGCTCGATCCGCCCCTTCTCCAGCAGCAGCACCCGATCGGCGATCGCGAGCGCTTCGATCTGATCGTGGGTGACGCACACCGCGCTGATCTGCAGTTGCTCGATGATCTCTCGAAGCCAGACTCGAGCTTCCTCTCGCAACTTGGCGTCCAGATTGGACAGCGGCTCGTCCAGCAGCAGCAGTTGCGGGTTGTAGGCAATCGCACGTGCAATCGCGACCCTTTGCTGCTGCCCTCCGGAGAGCTGATGCGGGAGGCGCGCCGCCATTCCCTCCAAGCCCATGTGACCCAAGGCAGCCGAAACCCGCTTCTGGACTTCGCTCGAGGGAACCTTTCGAAGGCGGAGCCCATAGGCGATGTTTTCAAAAACGGTCCGGTGCGGCCACAGCGCGTAGGACTGGAAGACCAGCCCGAGGTTGCGTCGTTCCGCCGGCACCTGGGCGCCGTTTTCGGAATCGAAGAGCGTCTGATTGCCGAGCGTGATTCGGCCGGTATCGGGATGATCCAACCCGGCGATCGCCCGCAGCAGGGTGGTCTTCCCGCTCCCGGAAGGGCCGAGGAGCGCGACCACCTCGCCCCGCCGCAACTCGAAGGAGACGCCCTTGAGCACTTCGTTGGCGCCGAGACGTTTGTAGACATTCGAGACGATTAACTTATCCATGCAGGCGCACTCCTAGACGTAGGGCAACCCCGAGTCCGGCTGCCACCAGCACTACGTTGACCACCGACAGCGCCGCCACGATGTCGATTGCGCCGGTCGCCCAGAGGGACACGATGAGCGAGCCCACCACCTCGGTCCCTGGGCCGAGTAGGTAGACCCCGGTGGAGTACTCGCGGACGAAAATCATGAAGACCAACAGCCAGCTGCCAATCAGGCCAAATCGAATCAGGGGCAGGGTGACCTCGCGGGTCACCTGACCCCGCGTCGCGCCGATGGTTAGCGCCGCCTCCTCCAAATCCGGCGAGACCTGCAGCAGCGCGCTCGAGATGAGACGCATTCCATAGGCCAGCCAAACGACGCTGTAGGCCAGCCAAACGCTAAACAGGGTACTTCTGAGTGGGGAGAGGGGCCTGACGAAAAGAAAGACCCAGAGGAACGCCAGGCCCGCTACCAATCCCGGCATCCCGCGAGGGACCATCACCAGGTAATCGAGCGCCCGGGACCAGCGGCTCTGCCAACGGTGGGACGCGAGCCCGATCAGGGTGTACCAGACGACCGCCAAAGCCCCGCCGAAAATGGCGATCCCCAGCGTATTGAGAATGCCCCGAACCAGATTTGGGTACTCCAAAAGCTCCCCGAAGTTCTCGAGGGTGAGCACCTTGGCGAGACGAACGCCTTCCCCCCAGGAGCTGACGAACGCGCGCAGGAAGACTCCCGAGAGCGGCAGCAGAACGGTCACCCCCAGCCAAACCAGCACCAACGCCACCGCCGGCCAGCGCCATCCGCCGAGCGGCAATGGCCGGGGCGACAATCCCTTCCCCCCCACCGTCACGAAACGGGCAGAAGCCCCGATCAACCGACGCTGGAGATAGACCAACGGGAAGGCGACCGCGATGATCGCGACCGCCACCACCGCCATCAGTTGGTAAGAAGGGACCCCGAGCCGGTTGGTCAGCTTATAGAGGTAGGTCGAGAGGACGAGCAGACCACCTGGATCGCCGAGAATCAAAGGAAGTCCGAACAGCTCGAATCCCAAGAAGAAGACCAAAACGGCGCTGTAGAGGATTGCCGGGCGCACCATCGGCAAACTGACGCTCAGCGCGATCCTCGCCGCTCCAGCGCCCGCCACGCGTGCCGCCTCCTCCAGATCAGCGCCCAACCCGCGCAGCGCCGACGAGGTGTAGAGAAAGACATACGGGATGTGAGTCAGGCCGGCGATCAGGGTCAGGCTGGCCAGGGAGTACAAATTCCAAGGCGCGGACCCGAAGACCTGCTTGGTCCAGAGGGTGAAAAAGCCAACCGGTCCAGCCGCGACCACATATCCAAATCCCAGAACGACCGGCGAGAGAAAGATCGGGATCAGAACAATCGGCTCGAGAAAACTTCTACCCGGCAGATCCGTCCGCACCAGCAAGAATGCCAACACGCTACCCAGCGGCACGGCGACCAAAGTCATCCCGAGCGCGACCAGTGCCGTGGTTGTAAAGGCTCGGTGAAAGTCGCTATCTGCGAAAACGAAGCGAAACGCCGAGGTCGACAATTTTGCCGAAGGCTGGAAAAAAGGTGCGTCCAGTACGCTCTGGTAGAGCACGATTCCCAGCGGCAAAAACACCGCGGTCGCCGTGATCAGAACTACCAGTACGCGATACCACTGGACGGCGCGCATGAGACTACTTCGTGCCAAGAGCCTCTTGCCACTGCTTCAGGAATTCGAGGCGCTTGGATTGGTCCAGGTAGACCAACAATGAGGTGCTGACCGGAATCGGCTTGAGGCTGGTGCCCAGCGCCTTGTTGAGAGCGGCGGCGGTGTATTCCCCTTGTACGTCGGAGCGGAGCGAGAAAAGCACGGCCTTATTGGCGATGATCTCCTGCCCGCGAGCGGACAAAAGGTAGTCGAGAAATAGTTTGCCTGCGTTGGGGTGCTTGGCCACTTTGGGAATCAACGCAATCCGGGACATCACCAGAGTGTAATCCTTGGGGTAGACCACTCCCAGGTTCGGATCCTTGCGCTGCTTGCCGATCGCGTAGGAGCCGATCATGTTGAATCCGATCAGATGCTCGCCGGAGAGAATTCGCTCCATCATCGCCCCGGTACTGGTGTAAAGCTTCACCCCCACTTTGCCGTAGGTCTTGATCGTATCGGCGAAGGCAGGATCGGTACGGGCGTCCTGGGTGAGCAGCATGAAACCGATCCCGCTGCGCTCTGGATCGTAGCAGGTGACCTTGCCCTTGAACCGGTCGGGATTAGCCTTGAGCAGCTTGACCAGCTCAGCGTGCGACTGAGGAACTTCTTCGGGCTTGAGCAGCCGTTTGTTGTAGACGAAGGTGATTGGCTCGAAGGTGGTGCCGAACGCTTCGTTTTTCCACAGGGCCCAGCCAGGCAGCCCGCTGGCTTCCGGACTCTTGTACTCCTGGGCGGAGCCATCGTTGGCGAGCTTGATCTGCAGATCCATCGCGGAGCTCCAAAGCAGATCCGCTGAGCCGCCCCCGGCGGCGACTTCGCTGACGAAGCGGTTGTAAACCTCGGTGCTGTTCATATCGTTGTATTCAACCGTGATTTTTGGATGCAGCGCGCCAAAGTCTTTGAGAAGCGGCGCGGCTGCCACCGAGTCGGTGGTGGAATAGATGACAACTTTTCCTTCTTTCTCGGCAGCGCTGACAATCGGCGCAGCGGTGGCGATGGGTTTTGCGTCGGCCGCGTAAGCCGGGTCGGCCGCCGCCCAGAGAAACCATACCAATAATCCGCGAATTAGCTTTGTTGTCATTGCTGGCATCCTGTATCGCTTGGGGTCCGAAAGATTCTGGACTATGCAAACCACGTCTTTCGCCATGCTTTCATCGCCGGGAGAGGGAAGCCATGCGACTTTTGATTGTTGAGGACAACGAGCACCTGGCGAACAACCTAGCCAAGCTGTTTCGAGCCAAGGGTTACGCGGTGGACTGCGCCCCTCGGGGCGACGATGCCGACGCGGCTTTGCACACCCAACCCTATGATCTGGTGATTCTCGATCTGGGATTGCCGGACATGGACGGACTCGAGGTGCTCAGGCGAATCCGCCGTCGGAAGTCGCGGGTTCCGGTGCTGATCCTGACTGCGCGCGAGTCGGTGGAAAAGCGGGTCGAAGGGCTCAACCAGGGCGCGGACGACTACCTTGGCAAACCCTTTGCGCTCGCCGAGCTGGAGGCGAGAGCCGGAGCCTTGATCCGGCGGGGAGTCGGCGGGGAAAGTCCGGTGCTTCGCAGCGGGCGGCTGACGCTCGACACCGTCGGGCGGCTGGCGAAGATCGACGGCGTGGCGCTCGATCTTCCGCGCCGCGAGCTGTGCCTGCTCGAGCTGCTTCTGCTGCGGACGGGTCATGTGGTCGGAAAGCAGACGCTTCTTGAAAAGCTCTTCGGTTTCGATGACGAGGCGGGCCCCAACGCGATCGAGCTCTACGTTCACCGCTTGCGCAAGAAGGTGGAGCCAGCCGGGGTGCACGTGCGGACCATTCGGGGTCTGGGATATTTGCTGGAGAACGCGTGATCACCGGTCGCACCCTCCGCTCGCAGCTATTGCTATGGCTGCTCGTTCCGCTGGTTGCCATCTGGGCCGTGGACGCGGTCCTGACGCACCGCAACGTCGAGCAGGCGATGAACGCCACTTACGACCGATCTCTGTACGCGTCAGCCTTGGCGATCTCCGAGCACGTTGCCTTCGTGGAGGGTCGTCTGCTCGTCGACTTGCCACCGGTGGCCTTGGAGATGCTCGATACGCCGGATCAAGAACGCATCTTCTACCGGGTGTCATATCAGGGGCCGGACAGTGAGGACGTTTTCGTCACTGGCTATTCGGACCTTCCGCCTGCGCCCTCCGACGCGCTGCCGCGGACGCCAGTTCTGTACGAGCAGACCTACCGAGGCGAGACGGTTCGGATCGCAGCGCTTCGATCGACGCTCCCAGCGGATCAACCGATCACCGCCCTGGTCCAAGTGGCGGAGACGGTCGACGGGCGCAAGGCGCTCACTCGGACCCTGGTGGGACGCGGGCTGGTGTCCCAGGTCCTGTCGATCGTGATTGCCGCAGGCCTGGTTTGGTTCGTCGTGACCCGTGGACTGACCCCTCTCGCGGAGCTCAGCCGCGAAATGGCCCATCGGTCGGCCACCGATCTGGCTCCGCTACGGCCGCAGCAGGTGCCGGAGGAGGTGTCGCCGCTGATTGAGGCGATGAACCAGCTGATGGCCCGGGTTCGCGATGCGATTGCGGCGCAGCACCGCTTCGTCGCCGATGCATCGCACCAGCTGCGCACTCCGCTCGCGGTGCTCCGAACCCAGGCCGAGCTCGCGCTGCGTCAGGAAGAGCTGGGTCCGATGAAAGAAGCAGTCGCCCAGCTGAGGGATCACTCGCAGGCGACGAGCCACCTCGCGAGCCAATTGCTCTCGCTCGCCCGGGCCGAGCCCGCATTGGAAGCGCACTCGGGCGTCGGGCCGATGGATCTCGCCGAGCTGGCGCGAGAGGCGTGCTTGGCGCTGGTCCCTCAAGCCCTGGGGCGACGAGTCGATCTGGGATTCGAAGCAATCCAAGGGGCGATCATTCGCGGGCAGTCCTATTTGGTTCGGGAAATGATCTCGAATCTGGTGGAGAACGCGATGCGCTACGGCGCGCCAGGAGGCGCGGTCACCGTCAAGGTGGAGAAACCGGACGAGGCTTCGTTTTTACTCGTGGTTGAGGACGACGGCCCAGGAATTCCACAGCCGGAACGGGCCCGGGTCTTCGAGCGGTTCTACCGGATTCCGGGAAGCCCCGGAGAGGGTGCCGGTCTTGGTCTGTCGATCGTGCGGGAAATCGCCCGAGGCCATGGTGCCACGGTGCGGTTGTTAGAAGGCGCGGACGGACATGGCCTTCGCGTCGAGGTGCGATTCGCCAAGGCTGTTGGTTAGGGCGGCGGCTCGTCCAAAAAGTTGCTGGATCCCTCGAAGGGGTATTCGTGCGCGACGATCCCGGACGAGGATGAAAGGATCCCGACAGGAATACCTGTGCATCGTCCGCGCCGAGGGCGGGTTTTGTTCCACTTATCGGAAAGGAACGACGGATGAATTTCAGGAGCTTGTTCACGCGGATTCCGCTGGTTGCAGTTCTTCTCGTCTCCTCCGTTACCTTCGCAGTCAAGGTACCGACGAGCACCCCGAATTTCGATCTGAACCTGGCGTTCCTGCTGCAGATGCGAGCCCAAGCCGCGTTTGACGGCGATCCGTCAGCGGGGCGTGGTGCTGGCCCGGGGGCTGCGCCGTATGGGACGGTTGACACGGACCTCTACATTCGCCGGATGCGTCTCATTGCCAGTGGATATGCATTCCAAAAATTCTCGTTCTACTTGATGTTCGACACGCCGAATTTCGGCATCCGCGGCAACTATACGGGCTCCACCTTCGTACAGGACATGCACATTGGCTACGAGCCCTTCAAGGAGCTCGCGATCGAAGCGGGCTTTATTTACATGCCCTTCAACTATTTGGGGCTGCTTGCCTCTTCCGCAACGAGCTCGATCGAAAAAGGCACGGCCATCCTCTTCTACAACAACGCCCGCGGATTGCGCGAAACGGGGATCCAACTGCGTACCCTGATTCTGGACAAGCGCCTCTACTTCCGGGGCGGGGTTTTCGCTGGACTGCACGGGGGGCAGAACAACCAGAACGGCGCGGCCGTCGCAACTACCGATGCGAATTGTACAACTCCCGGATGCACCTTCACTGTCAATGGGAACGGCCGGCCGCTTTGGGCAGGGACCGTTCGCTTCAACCTGATCGGAGGGGAGAATGCCTATTCGTTTCCGAGCATCTACATGGACGGCAACTCCCACGTATCGATTGGGGTAGCTGGCCAGTTTCAGGGCAAGGGAAGCAACACTCCGATTACCCGGATCGGACCCACTGGCGCCCGGACTACCACCAATACCGCGGTCAACGACTACCTCGCCTACACTGGCGACGTGTTCGTGGACTTTGCCCTCCCAGGCGATATGGAAGCAGTGCTGATGGTTGACGCCGAGCGCTTTGATTGGGGATCGGGCAGCGACAAAACCGGAAACGGTATCGCTGCAGAGGCGGGTTTCCGGATCGGGGAGTTCGAGCCTGAAGTCAACGGATATTGGTTTAATAGCGAGTCGCATCAGACCAGTTTCCTGAAGTTCGCCGGCGGCCTCAATTGGTTTATCCAGCGGCACAACACCAAGCTGAGTTTAGAGTTCATTCACCAAAAGAACGGCGTGAATTTGGGTACCTCGCCTGCCGTCCACATGTTCTTGGCTCAGTTTCAGTTCTATTACTAAGCGATGGTTTGATTAGCGCTCCGCGGCCCAGCCCAGGGCCGAGGAGTGCGCCCGACGGGCGGGGCTCCGCTACCCACCTCCCGGAGCCCCGTCCGTGGGATGATTGAGAATTACTCGTAGCGCAGGGCGGAAATTGGATCCATTCGAGCGGCACGGCGGGCGGGGTAGAAACCGAAGAAGATTCCCACCGCGATCGAAAAGGCCGGCGCGATGATCAGCGCCTGAGAAGGAATCGACATCGGCCATTCCAGCACCCGACCAAAAATCACCGAGCTGATCACTCCCAAGGAAATCCCGAACAGTCCGCCGAAAAGGCTCAACAGCACCGCCTCGCCAAGAAACTGCGCCTGGATCGCTCCCTCGGTCGCGCCCACCGCCAGACGCAGGCCGATCTCTCGAGTGCGCTGAGTCACCGATACCAGCATCACGTTCAGGATGCCGATTCCTCCGACCAGGAGGGAGATCGAGGCGATGCTGATCAGAAAGATCGAGAGCGTCCTTCGAGTTTCGAGCTGCGCCTTGATCACTTCTTCTGGGCGGCGAACATTGAAATCATCCTCCTCGCCGGGACGAATGTGGTGTCGCTGTCGCATCAGGGCGACGATCTCCTCGATAGCCGGGTTCACGGCTTGGGGCGAGACCGCCGATAGCATGATGTCATCTACCCAGTCGTACCCCTTTCCACGAAGTTTCTTCTGGGCAGTGGTGTAGGGGACTAACAGGACGTCATCCTGGTCAAAGCCATATCCGGTCTGACCCTTTGGAGCTAACAGGCCGATCACTTCAAAGAGCTGGTTGCTGATCCGGATGACTCTCCCGATCGGATCGGTTGAGCCGAACAGTTGCTCGCGCACGGTCTGCCCGATCACGCAAACGTTGGCGACCCGATCCACCTCTGCCTGGGTGAACCAGTTACCTTCGGCGATCCGCCAGCGCTTGATGTCGATGTATTCGGGCCCCACTCCTCGGTAGGTGGTAGTCCAGTTACGGTTTTCGTGGACCACCGATACGTGCGAATCGACGTGAGGCGAGACGCTCTTGATCAATCGGATCTCGTCAACGATCGCTTTCGCGTCGTCCAAGGTGAGATTGTTCATTCCGTGAGTGCCGGTTCGGACTCCGCTGACATTACGAGACCCGGCTTCAACCCAGATCAGATTGTCGCCCAGGCTTTGGAGCTGCTCCTCCAGCCGCACCGAGCTGGCCCTTCCGATTGCCACCACGCAGACCACGGCGGCAATGCCGATCGTGATGCCGAGCGCGGCGAGAGCGCTGCGCAGCTTGTTCGAGCTGAGCGCCCGGATGGCCTCGGAGGCCAGGCTGGGCACCAACTGAAACGATGAACGCATGCGGAGCTGAACTTATAACGTTCGGACCCTTCGCGGCAGACTCAATAATGCGACTGTCCCGGGGCGGCCTTGTGGCGAAGAGAGCGGTAGAGGTACCAGAAGTAGGCCGTCGCTAAGATCATCGCAGGGATCCACCACCAAAGCCCCTGCCGCAGTCCGGTTCCGCCAGCAGCGGCGTTTGCAATCGTCAGGTTCCAGTTGGAACCGACGGTGGATCTGAGAATATCTGGATACAGTCCAGTCGCAGTCGAGGTCAGCAGTCCGACAATGAAAAGGCCCCAACCGACAAATGCCGCTTGTGAGCGACCGCGGCGAAGCTGCCAGACCGCGACCGCGATGCCAAGCACTTCAATCACTAGCATCGGCCATGCCCACGCACGCCCGATCAGCCGCTGGAAGATCACTGGCTGAACGAACGCGGTGGCCAAAGTGGTGAGCGACAGGAGAAAAATAGCAACGGCGCACATCCGAGCAGCGAGCCGAATGGCCCCCGCGCGCAAGGGTCCTTCAGTTCGCCAGCTCAAGTAGAGCGCGCCGTGCGCGCCAAGCGTGGCCGCTGCAAAGAGGCCGATCAGCCCGGTGTACCAGTCGATCGCGCCAGGTCTAGGGCCAGTTCGAAAATCCTCGAACAGCGTCATCTGAAAGTAGCCACTGCTGTCCAATGGCACGCCGCGCACCATATTTCCCAGGGTAACCCCGAGAATCAGTGCCAACGCGGTGGAGGAAAGGGCGAAGGTGGCGTCCCAGAACCGCCGCCAGAGCGGATTTTCAAAGTGGGATCGAAATTCGATCGAGATTCCTCGTAGGATCAGCAGCCAAAGCACAAACATCATCGGCAGGTAGAAACCACTGAGCGCGGTTGCGTAGACGGCGGGAAATGCAAAAAACAGGACTCCTCCGGCGGCGACCAACCACACCTCGTTGGCATCCCACACCGGTCCGATTGCCCCCAGCGCGCTACGCCGTTCTTCTTCCGTTCCCGGCCGCAACAACATCACCAGACCGACTCCGAGATCGAAGCCGTCCAGGAGCACGTAGACGGTCAACATCAGCGCGGTCAGAAAAAACCAGAGCGTTGCCATCAGGTCGCCTGCACCGGTTCCGGACCGTGAGCGATTTCCTTGGCCACCAGGAAGAGAAAGCCAATGCCCAGCACCAGGTAGAGTCCCAGATACCCAAGGGTTGTGAACGCGACATCGCCGCCGACCACGTTGGGCGAGTTGCCTTCGGACGTGCGCTGCAACCCATAGACGAGCCAAGGCTGTCTACCGAGCTCCGCGGTCATCCACCCGAAGGTGGTCGCGATGTAGGGGAAGGGAAAGGCCAGCATCAGAATCCAAAGCATCGGTCGAGACGTCTCGAGCCTTCCTCGCCAAAGAAAGACGGCGCCAAGGCCCATCACCAGAATGAACAGAGTCCCCAGACCGACCATGATGTGATACGAGAAGTAGAGCAGCTCCACATTGTCCGGCCACTCCTGCTCCGGAAAGTCATTGAGGCCGTAGACCGTGGCGCCAAACGAGCCGTAGGCTAAAAAGCTCAGGACCGCGGGAACCACCACCGGGTTCTGGAGCCGTCGATGGGCGACGTCCGGTTGCCCAATGATCACCAGCTCTGCTGGTTCGCTGCTGACAAATTTCCCCTCCATCGCTGCGAGCGTCGGTCGCTGGTACTGGGCGACCATCTTCCCATGGCGATCTCCAGTTGGAAACAGCTGGAGCAGCGACGCGATCAGTCCCGCGCAAACTCCGACGCGAAGCGAAATCCGCGCTTGTTCGCGGTGCATTCCCATCAGGGTCCAGTAGGCGCCGACCGCGCAGACGACGAAGGCACCGGTGGTCACCGCCGCGGACATCGTATGGGCGTACTGCCAGACCGCCCAGGGATTGAGCACGTAACCCCAAAAGTCAGCGATCTGAAGAGTCCCGTTCGGCCCGAGCTCGTGCCCGACGGGATGCTGCATGAACGCGTTGGTGGCGATGATGAAGTATCCGGAGAGCCAGGATCCCAGAAACATCATCAGGGCCACCAGAAAATGACCGCGCGGGCCGAGCCGCTTTTCTGCGAACAGAAAGAGCCCGAGAAATGCCGACTCCGCGACGAAGGCGAAAATCCCTTCCAGTGCCAAGGTTAGGCCAATCACTGCACCGGCATAATGTGAGAAGCGCGCCCAATTGGTACCGAACTGAAATTCCATCGGAATGCCGGTGGCGACCCCGAGTGCGAAGTTCAGACCAAAGATTCTCGCCCAAAATCGCGCTGCGGCGTCGTAGCCCTGGTGACCCCTCTTCAACGCGATCGCCTTGAAGACCAAGATGATCAGCGCCAGCCCGATGGTGAGCTGGGGAAACAGATAGTGGTAGGTAATGGTAAAGCCGAACTGAAACCGATCCCAAGTCAGTGCGTTCATATCGGTTCGAAACTTCAGTTCTGAAGGTGGCCTTGCCGCAGAAACTCGAGGACCGCCTGCGTAAAGCGATCGGGAACCTCGAGGTGCGGAAGGTGCCCGACCTGAGGGAGCTCGAGCAACTCACCGTGCGGCAAGTCCTTGACCGCCTCGCGCGCCAGCTTCGGATACTGCCCGAGTTTCTGCAGGGCGTCGGGGCTGGCGTACTTACGCATTACTACGGTGTGGTCCTGTTGGCCGATGATCAACAGAGTGGGCGCCTTGATCTCGCGGTACTCCGCGCGGACGGGGTGATGATAAATCATCTGGTACGTCAGAGCCGACGCCTTGGCCCACCGTGGAAATTCCCCGCTCAACGCGATTCTCTCTCGTAGCTTCGCGAACGCTTCGAACTCCGGTCGCCAGATTACAAAGTAGCGCTTGATCAGCTCGCGATAAACCTGATTCGTCATCTGCAGTTCGTCCTGAAACAGTCGCTCTGTACTCTGGGCGGGTATCAGGTCTCGGTAGTCCTCCAACCCCACCGGGTCCTCGAGAATCAGATTTGTCACCCGATCGGGATGCAGCTTGGTGAAGTGTGCTGCCAGCATTCCACCCGTCGAATGGCCCAGGAGCGCCACCTTGCCGATGTGGAGCGAGTCCAACAGCCGAGCAGTATTCGCCGCGAGCAGATCAAAGGTGTAGTCGATCGCCGGCTTGGAAGATTTGTTGAAGCCAATCTGGTCTGGAATCACCGTTCGATAACCGTTCGCGGTGAGCGCCTTCGCCAGCTCTCCCCAACAGCTGCTGTCGAAGTTCTTGCCATGCATCAGCACGACCACTTTGCCGTTGCTCGGCGAACCTGCCGGAACGTCCATGTACGCCATCCGGACCAGCTCGCCCCAAAGCTCGAACGAAAGAAACTGGACTGGATAGGGATAGGGATAGCCCTCAAGCGCGATGCCCAGGGGTTGCAGCGGCTGAGCCAGTTGTTCGTCCTGCGCCAGGACGACTGGCCCGTTGACCAGGCTGCAAAGAATCCAGACGAGGGCAATTCGATTCCTCATCTACTTGGTCTCTCCTCACTGCTCCTGCTAGCACGTTGGCGGTGTTCAGACACCAATGTGGGCGATTTGCACATTGGGCGCTGCCGTGCCGAAGAGGCCCGCTTTGATACACTAACGGTGAATTGCGCTCTGCGGATCGAACCCAATCAGCAGGCCGAGCGCCCTCCAGCGCGCCACGGTGCAAGCGCCACCCGCGCGCACTGGCCGGATGGTGCTGCTCCAAGTGCGGATCCAATCTCTGTCCCGATTGCGCGGCGCCCAAGTCGATCGGATCCACCACCATGACGGTCTGCGTGGCCTGCGGGGAGTTGGCTTCAACCCTGAGTCTCCATCGCTCCGCCATCCCTTTTTACCAGCGCGTGCTGCGATCCTGGCGATATCCGCTCAGCTCCTCCGGATTGATTTCAATGGCAGCGCTTTCCGCGGTGATGGCGATCATGCTCTTTCTGCGGAAATGGACGATGTTTGGAATGAAGGGCTTCTGCGTCGCGCTCGCTTGGGGCTCATTCTGGACGTACGTTTTCAAGGCGATTCGCACCAGTGCGATCGGTGACGACGAGGTCCACACTCCGGACTTCAGCGATTTCTACAATGATCTGGTGGTGCCTGCGATCCGCGGCACGGCAGGTACGGCTTTGATTTGGGCACCCATGGTTGTCTATTTGCTCTTCGTGAAAGATCTCGGATGGCACGAGGTGCTGGAGTTTAGTTTCCTGAAGGATCCGGTCCTCTGGTTGGTGATCGCGGTGAGCTTCGTTTATGTGCCGATGGCCCTGGTGGTGGGCGCAACCGGTGGTGGCGTGTTTCGGATGCTCAATCCGGTGCTGGTGCTCATCTATGTGGTGCGAATCGGAATCGACTACTGGATCGCATTGACCGCGATCGCCGCATTCGGGGGTGCGTACGTGGCACTTAACCTGGTCGCGGCAATCGTCTCGAACTTGCCGATTCCTTTTATTGCCCCGTGGCTCGCGCAGTTTCTGGTCACTTACCCAGCCTTCGCGATGGCCAATGTCATGGGTTTGTTGTTGTACGTCCGCGGTGACCGCGTCGACTACGGTGTATCCGAGGAGTACCAGATCAACGTTCTGGAAGGCGTGGAACCGCGAGGGCAACTCGCGGTCCTCGCGAAGCCGGTTGAACCTGCGCAGGGTGCTCGCGGTGGAGCGGCCAAGGATCCGTCGCCCACCGAGCAGGTCGCTAACGCTGTCACAAAAGGGGACTGGCCAAAGGCACTCGATGTGTTCGCGAAAATGCCCAACCTGCCGCAGGTGCCGCTGAGCTCCGTCTGCTACTTCGGGCTGGCGCAAGCCGCGGTGAAGAAGGCCGATTATCGGCAGGCGGTCCGGGCGCTCAAGGCGGTGATGACCTCAGCCCCGGACGATCCGATTGCGCCTCGCGCATGCTTGCTGCTCGCGCGCATCTATTCCGAGCGGCTTTCCGATCTCGGAACCGCGGAGCAGCTCTTTCGCCACGTGGTTCAACGGTATCCAAAGTCGCAAGAGGCGCAGTTCGCGCAGACGCGGCTGGGGCGCAAAACCGAACCGTCCACTGCCTGACCGGCGCGCGCGCGATTCTGTTGGAATGTGCCGAGCGCCGGGGACTAGATTGCTGCGCGCGGATGTGACCTTGGAAACTCCTACCCCGCTTCTGCTTCCAGACGATGCGTACAACCGGCAACTTCTCGAAAACGTGCGCCCCTCCGGTTGGATCAACCCAACCGTTTCCGGGAAGTACAACTTGGTGGTGCTCGGGGCTGGAACGGCGGGATTGGTATCGGCGGTGGGCGCGGCAGCCTTGGGCGCCAAAGTGGCGATCGTCGAAAGGCAACTGCTCGGGGGGGATTGCCTCAATTTTGGCTGCGTGCCTTCGAAGGGGCTGTTGCGCGCAGCCCGTGCGGCGCATGAATCGGCAGAGGCCAACCGATTCGGAATCCGGTGCGAAGGAGGGCGGATCCACGTGGACTTCGCAGTCGCCGCCGAGCGCATGCGCCGAATCCGCAGCCGAATTTCCGAACACGATTCAGCGAGTAGGCTCGCCTCGCTGGGCATCGATGTTTTCCTGGGGAATGCGCGATTTGTGGGACCGGATGCAGTTCAAGTGGGGGAACAGCAACTCACCTTCTCCAAAGCGGTGATCGCCACCGGCTCACGTCCGGCCGAGCCGCCGATTCTCGGTTTGCGGGAGGCCGGTTATTTCACCAATGAAACAATTTTCTCGTTGACTGAGCCGCCTCGCCGCTTGGCAACGATCGGCGCAGGACCGATCGCATGCGAGCTGGCACAGGCGTTTCGGCGCTTCGGCAGTGAAGTGAGCATTGTCGGCCGCGGCGAGGCGGTCCTGCCGCGCGAGGACGTTGAGACCACGGGGCTGATCAGAGGTGTGTTCGAACGAGAAGGCATCCGGCTGTTTCTCGGCGCGCAAGTCGACCGGGTCGAGCGGGAGCCGGATGGCAAGGTGCTGCGGTTCAATCGAAATGGAAGCCGGGGCGAGGTCCGCTGCGACCAAATCCTGGTGGCGGTCGGTCGGTCCCCCAACGTCGACGGACTTGGCTTGCAAGCGGCGGGGGTCGCGTTCGACCCAAAAGGGGTGCGAGTGGATGCGCGGCTGCGAACTTCGAATCGGCGGATTTACGCGGCGGGTGACATCTGCTCGCCCTACCAGTTCACCCATGTCGCGGACGCGATGGCCCGAGTGGTGATTCAAAACGCGCTGTTTTTCGGAAGAAAGAAGGCCAGCGATTTGGTCATTCCGTGGTGCACCTATACCGATCCAGAAGTGGCCCACGTCGGGATCCACGAGGCGGAGGCGCGCGAGCGAGCGGCGGATGTCGCGACCTACCGGATTGATTTAGCCGAAGTCGACCGCGCTCTTCTCGACGGGGAAACCGAGGGTTTTGCGAAGATCCATGCTCGCAAGAAAAACGGCCAGATTCTCGGGGCCACCCTGGTGGCGAGCCATGCGGGGGAGATGATTTCAGAGCTCGTGCTCGCGATCGGGCAGCGACTGGGTTTGAGGGCGATTGTCAACACCATCCATCCGTATCCCACCCAGGCCGAAGCGCTCAAGCGTGCGGCAGAGGCTCACTTTCGGTCGCGCCTGACCCCGGCGGTGCAGCGCTGGCTTCGCCGCTACTTTGGCTGGCGGCGGTAACCCGCTCCGTCCCGATCCGGAGAGGGGGGTCCAGGTCATGGACTCGCGAAATCACCGAGTCGAAGCCTGGCGATGGACGGCTGGCGGATTTGAGTCAAAAATGAGAATTAAACCAAACGCGAGGTCGATCGAGCGTGGCGAACGTGAATGCTCCGAAAGGAGCCGGTGGCTTGCAGATGATCCGTGGGGGAGGGAAGCGCCCGCGGGAGAGACTCAGCAGCCGCGACACCGTCGTTCGGGTTTTGATTGAATCAGGGGTGGATTTGTTGTTGCGTCGGATCTCTCCCGCCAGAGCCGAGGAAATTCAGCGCGCGGTGGATGAGATCCTGATTTTGTTTGATCAAGTCGACCACGCGCCGGAGCGGATTGCCCTTCTGCACCAGCGGCTCGATGCACTCGAGCGGCTGATGGGTGAAACCCGCTAGGTCTTCTTTCTCGTGACGCTCGCGGCAGGAACTCAAATTGGTAAGTACGTCGTTGGCCGCCGGCTGGCGGAAGGCGGAATGGCGGAAATTTATCTCTGCTCGGTTCGCGGGCCGGAGGGCTTTGAAAAGAAAGTCGTGGTGAAGCGGATTCGCTCGCTGCTGGCGAAGGATCCGGACTTTGTCCAGATGTTCATCGCCGAAGCGCGGCTCGCTTCGCTTCTGAACCATCCAAACATCGTTCAGATCTTTGACTTCAACAAAGATGAGGAGAGTTATTACCTGGCGATGGAGTACGTGCGTGGGCAGTCGCTCTGGTCGGTTCACAAGCGCGCTCGAGAGTTGATGTTTCCGATCCCAACCACCCTGGTGGCCCAGATTGGCGCGGAGGTCGCGCGCGGTCTGCACTACGCCCACCGGCTCAGCGTCAAAGGGGAATGGCTGGCGCTGGTCCATCGCGATGTCACCCCGCACAACGTGCTGCTCTCCTATGACGGGGCAGTGAAGCTGACCGACTTCGGAATCGCCAAGGCGGGCAGCGGCCTGAGCGCCCCGGGAAAGTTGAAGGGCAAATTCGCTTACATGTCGCCCGAACAGGCCCGCGGCGAAGCGGTGGATGCGCGAAGCGATATTTTTTCGCTCGGAATCGTGCTCTGGGAATTGCTCACCGGCGGCCGTCTGTTCGACGGCGATGGCGATCTGGCGATCTTGCGCTCCGTCCAGCACAGCATCATTCCGCCTCCGGCGAGGCTGAACTCGGAGGTGCCGCCGGGCCTGGATGCGGCGGTGATGAAGGCGTTGGAGCGCAATCCGGTGTTGCGCTACCAGAGCGCACAGGAACTCGAGCGCGCTTTGGCCGAACATGTCTTCGCCCAGGCGAAAGGCCTCGAAGACACCGATACCAGCGCATTTCTAAAACATATTTTCAGCGATATTCAGCAGGCCTCCAGCGGCGGCATCGGCAGCGAAGCTCCTGGCGGATCCCCAGCGACTGCCGGACGCGCCGCTCGAAGTGCGCAGTGGCTGGTGACGGGCCGCGCCCAGCCTGGACGGATCCGGGTGACCGCCAGCCTCTGGCGTGGGGTGTTCTTGCTGGGGATCGCGATGCTGGCGATTTCCACTCCGGTGCTCCTGCTCCATCTGCGGCCCAGGAGCTCCTTTGCCATCGCGTCGTCGGATGGGTCGCCGGAACGGCCGAGTGCGGTGGTGGAGGCTTCGCCGGCGGCGCCTTCAATCGAGCGATTCGCCACCGCGGCGAGCATTCTCGGTGCCGATTCCTTGCCGATCCTAGCCCAGCCGCCGGAAGAGAGTCCCCCGGTCTCGAGCCGCACCGTGAAAGCGAAGTCCCGCCCGGCGCGAATCGGAACGCTGGTGCTGCAGGTGACTCCCTGGGCTCACGTCTTCATCGACGGCAGGAATCAAGGTGAGGTGACCGGAGTTCGCCGATTCAGATTGCGAGCGGGCACACACCGCCTCCGATTCAAGCACCCTCGGGCGTCCGAAGAACGGACGATTTCGGTCGCGAGCAATCAGGAGCTTCACCAGGCCTATCGAGTTTTCGGGCCCTGAGGGTCGGGCGCGCGGCAGCGTTCGCGAACGCGAGGGTCGCTTGACGATCTATTCAATATCTAGTACTAACGCTATTCCAACGAGTATCCGACATTCAAAGGAAACACCAACTTGTTGGAGATTCTAGATCCCCAGGAACTCGAGCGAATCGAACGCGAATTCGCGCGCGGAGTGCCTGCGCGGACGATCGTCGACATCTTTCGGTCCAAGGGCGTCCAGCTCTCCGAGCCGACCTTTCGCAAGTATGTTCAATCGGGATTGCTGCCGCGCAGCCGGCGGGTGGGCCGCAAAGGCAAACATCGCGGCAGCCAGGGTCTCTATCCAGTGGAGGTGGTTCGGCGGATTAACGCGATCAAGAAGATGATGGCGGATGGGCATACCCTCGAGGAAATCCGCCGCTCGTTCGTTTTTTTCAAAAATCATATCGATCAGGTTGAGCGCGGGTTGATGGAGGTACTGGGCGGATTCCAAGCCGAGCTGACCGGGCGCCCTTTCGCCCAGGAGCGGCGTCGCCAGCTCGAAGGCGAATTGGAGTCCCTCAAAATTCGGGCGCAGGACCTGGTCAAGGACGTCTCGCGGATTGGAAGCGCAGTCACCGCGCAAATGGCTCGGCAGGTGGCGTGATCGAGGTACTCAAAGCGGCACCGAAAACCAGTAAGTGGAGGGGATATGAGCGAAGCGAAGCCCGAAGTGGAGCTGGGGGAAAACGACAGTCCCCCAGAAGAAAGCGCCAGGCGACGTTCGAAGACGATGTCCCGAAAGGAGATGGCTCGGGACTTACGCCGGCGAAGGTTGTCCGGGGACATCGATCCCGAAGAGCAGGATCTCCTCAAACTGATCGATCGCCAGCGGCCGCGAACGCGCGCCGACTGCATGAATGGTCCCCGACCGTGTCTGTTCGTTTCCTGCAAGCACAACCTCTATTTGGACGTGAACCCGGAGACCGGATCGATCAAGCTCAACTTTCCGGACAAGGAGATCTGGGAGCTTGAGTACACCTGTGCTCTCGACGTGGCTGAAAAGGGGGGGATTACCCTGGAGGAGGTGGGGGAAATCATGAACCTTACCCGCGAGCGGATTCGCCAGGTCGAAACGCGCGGTCTGATGAAATTGCGGGAGGCGACCGAGGCCGAACCCCCGGCGCGCCATTTAAAGTAGGTCGCCGGCGACTACTCGCGCAGCTCGTCGGGACTGGGCTCCTCGCTCAGTTGCTCGCGCAGCCCGTGGTAGAGATAAAGCACGTAAGCGCACAACGCGGCGACCACCGCGAGCAGGATCAGCAACATCTCCGCGCGCTGCCAGGAGTAGGCCCGTTCCAGGACCCGACGCCGAAGCTCGAGCGTCGCCAGTTGCGCCTCTGCCATCGCGCTGTCTAAGGTGGTGGAGTACTCTCCGGCTTGCGCGTCGCTGCGAGCCATCAGCCATTTGGCGTCGACGCGCAGCTGGGCAACCCTGACAAAGCATCCCACTGCTCCGCCGGCGGCAAGTACCGATAGGCCAACCGCGACTTTGGTGCTGCGCGAACCCATTGTAGGAGCCTGCCTCGCTATCCAGAGGCATGGTGGAATGGTAGTGAGCCCAAGTCCGATGGGCAAGCCTTACCAGCCGAAAGATCATTTTTTCCGGGAAGCCAAGCGAAGGGGTCTGCGCGCACGTTCCGCTTTCAAGCTCGAGGAGATCATTGATCGATTTCGCCTGGCGCGCCGAGGCTCCCAGGTTCTCGACCTGGGCGCGGCACCCGGTGGATTTCTTCAGGTGCTGGCGAAGGCAGTGGGGCCGGAGGGAAAGGTGGTGGGGGTCGACGTGGTTCCGTTTCAGCCGATTCGAGACCCCTGGGTGCATACCTTGATCGCGGACGTGGGCGACGCCGACTTCGACGCCAAACTTGCCGCCATCCACGAGGGACATTTTGACGCCGTGATTTCGGATCTGGCGCCAAAAACCACCGGGATTCGGACCACCGATCAGGCCCGAAGTCTTGCCCTCGCCATCCGCGCCGCGGACATCGCTCAACGGTGGGGCGCCAGCGGTTCCGCGTTCCTGGCGAAGCTTTTCATGGGCGGCGATTTCGAGACTTTCCGTTCGCTGCTTCGAGCTCGGTATCGCGAGGTGAAGGTGGTAAGGCCGGAGGCCACTCGAGCTCGAAGCATCGAAGTCTACCTGCTCGGGCTGGGCAGAAAATAGCGGATCAGCGCAGCCGAACGCGGGCGGCCCGGAGCTTTCCCACCTGGATCAGGTATTCGCCCGGGCCAACCTCGGTGCGCGGATCGGCGACCTTCTGCTGATTCACCTTCACGCCGCCCTGGACGATCAGCTTTCGCGCTTCGGTTCCCGAGCCGGTCAACTTGGCTTCCGCAATGATCTTGGTCAGATAAACCTTCTGCGCCCCGCCAAGCGACACTTCGAGCACGGGCATCTCTTCCACCGAAGGCTGCTCGCGCTTGCTGAAGCGGCGCTCGAATTGCTCCTCGGCATGCGCGGCGGCCTGCGGACCATGGAACCTGGATACGATCTCTCGAGCCAGCCCGGCCTTCACATTTTTTGGATGTTCCTTGCCCTGCGCCACCGCATTGCGCAGCGCCTCAATCTGCGCCGGCGGCAGGGTGGAGAGCAGCTCGTAATACCGCCACATCAGATCATCGTTGATCGACATCAGCTTGCCGAAGATCTCGTGCGGGTCCTCGTTGAACGCCACGTAGTTGCCCAGGCTCTTGGACATCTTCTCGCCGACCAGCTTGCCGTCGACGACCTTCGCATCCAGACCTTCGAGGATCGGTCCGGTCATGATCACCTGGGGCTCGAGCTGGTACTCGCGCATCAGTTGCCGTCCTACCAGCAGATTAAAGAGCTGGTCCGTCGCGCCCAGCTCGACGTCTGCGCGAAGCTCGACCGAATCGTAGCCTTGAAGCAGGGGATAAATCAGCTCGTGGATGGCAATCGAGCGCCCCTCGCGAAATCTCGTCTTGAAGTCGTCCCTCTCCAGCATCCGGGCCAACGGATAGCGCGCGGCCAAGCGCAGCAGGCCCTCTGCGCCTAAGGGTCTGAGCCATTCGGAGTTGAACCGGATCTCGGTAGTTTCAGGATCAAGTATTTTGAATACCTGCTGCTTGTAGGTCTCCGCGTTCGCCTTCACCTCGTCGCTGGTGAGCGCGGGTCGGGTGACGTTTCGGCCGCTCGGATCTCCGATCATCCCGGTGAAATCGCCGATCAGAAACACCACCCGGTGGCCGAATTCCTGGAACCGCCGCATCCGGTTGAGCAAAAGCGTGTGGCCCAGGTGGAGATCCGGCCGGCTGGGATCAAACCCGACTTTGACCAGCAGGGGCGTTTGCGACCCGTAGGAGCGGACCAGCTTGCTCCGCAGCTCGTCCGCGGTATGCAGGTCCACCACGCCGCGGGTGAGCTCCTGAAACTGCTCTTGTGGCGTGGCGTTACTTAGTTGGAATGCGGTCATCGACGCCGGCTACTTAGAGCCGAGCTTACGTTCCTGGCAAGCGCTCCCGCACCCTCTCGATCGCCAGCGCCCGGCCTGTTTGATCCTCGATCTCGATGATCACCCCCTGCAGGTAAACGAGGTTCTTCGCGACCTCGAAGCCCGTCGGGCGCTGGGTGAGAAATCGCTCGATCGAAAGCTCCTTTCGGATTCCGATCACCGAGTCCAGTGGACCGACCATCCCCACGTCGGTGATGAACGCGGTTCCACCAGGGAGAATTCGCTCATCGGCGGTCTGGACGTGCGTGTGGGTACCGACCACCGCGGAGACCTTTCCGTCCAGGTAGGCCCCCATCGCGTTTTTCTCGCTGGTGGCCTCGCAGTGCATATCGACCAGGATACAGGGCGTCTCCTTCTTCAGTTCCATCACGAGGCCCAGGCCCACGGTGAAGGGATCATCCAGGTTCTTCATGAACACCCTCCCCTCGAGGTTGATCACCCCGAGCTTGCGTCCATCGGGCGTCCTGACCAGGGTGTGCCCCTTGCCCGGTGCTCCGGAAGGGTAGTTGGCAGGGCGAAGCAACCGGTCACGGTGCTCCTCCATCCAAGGGATGATCTGGCGCTTGCTCCAGATGTGGTTGCCGGACGTGAGGAGATTCACCTCGCTCTGCAGTAAAGCCTCCGCGCTTTCCGCGCTCACTCCGGCGCCTCCGTCCGAGTTCTCCGCGTTGACGATCACCAGATCGAGCGCATGCCGGGCAATCAGCTTCGGAACGAGCGTGCGGACCGCATTCACGCCGGGCCGGCCCACCACATCGCCTAGGAAGAGAACCTTCACGAATCGTGGTGAAGCGGCTCCCTCGCGAGGCCCCGATAGCTCTCCAACTCGGTGACCACGAGGTCCATGTCGACGTCGTTTTCCGAAGTCGGCAAGTCCTCGACCATTTGCTCGGAAAATGCGAGCCCTACTCGGCGACTGTTGTCGGGCCCTGCCTGGAGAGTGAAATCGTAATAGCCGCCGCCGCGACCGAGCCGCTTGCCACCTCGGGTGAAGCCCAACCCCGGCACCACGAAGACGTCGATCTCCTCGATCGCTACCAGCTCGGCAGCGCTGCTCGGCTCACGCACTCCCAGTCGACCGGGCTCTAGGTCGGTTTCGGACCGAATCGAGCGGAAGGACAGGATCCGGCCGCGGACATGGGAAAGGGGGTAGCAGACGGTCTTTCCGTCGGCCAACGCAGCGGTCAGGATGTCGCTGGTCGGTACTTCGCCGCGGATCGGCGCGTAGAGCGCCAAAATCCGCGCCTTCGCATAGTAGGGAGTGGCTAGAAAACGGGACTGAACTTTCAATCCTCGCGCGTCGATCAGCTCCGGAGTCAGAGCGCGCCGTTTCGCGGTCAGCTCCTCGCGCAGGGTTGCCTTGTCGCCATCCACCTCACCTGCCATTGAGTTTCCGCCCTCCCCTCTCCCCCAAAAAAAGGTCCCCCGCGTCAGAGCCGTGTGTGCAGCGTCCATTGAACCCAGTCAAAAAGGTGGGGACCAAACTTGAGGTGCCGAAGGCTTCCCTCTCCCGGGGGGGAAGGGCTTGCACATGGCATCCAAAACGGCCCCCGATATGGACATATCGGTTCGAATTTCTGCTGCCCATCACGTACTCGGCAGGGGACAGTTCCATTTCTCCGTAGTGTAAGTTATTGACTTCTAATAACTTTTCCTGATTACCGATGGCCAAGCATAAGGATCGACGCCAGCCTGGTCAAGACGCGTTTTCAGCTAAATTTGGCAGGGGCAACGGAATAAAGAAAGTGGCCCACCCACACCACAATCCGCGACGGCGCTTCGGCAACTACGAAATCGAGTCGAAAATCGGCAAGGGCGGAATGGCGGAAGTGTACCGAGCGCGCGTTCTTGCAGGACCGCGTGTGGGACAAACGGTGGCGATCAAACGGCTCTCAGCCGCAATCGCGAGCGATCGCAGCCAACTCGAGCGGTTCACACACGAAGCGGATCTCTGCCGGCGGTTGGACCACCCAAACATTGTCCGGGTGTACGAAGCGGGAGCTCTACAGGGCGTCCACTACATCGCGATGGAGCTGATCGACGGTTGCGATCTCGGCCACCTGTTACGGCAGCTGCGGCAGCGCGGCCTCGAGCTTCCGATCGATTTTGCGGTCTACCTGGTCAAGGTATTGCTGGACGCGCTCGCCTACGCCCACGGCGCGCGAAGCCCCGATGGGGAGGTCCTGGCAATCGTGCACGGCGATGTGAGTCCGGCCAATCTGTTCGTCTCCCGCAGCGGCGAGATAAAGCTCGGCGACTTTGGGATTGCGAAGACCGCGACGGTCCCCGCGCGCGGCGAGGAGCTGCAGGGTAAGGCGTATTACCTCTCTCCCGAAGTCGTTGCCGGCGGCGAGGTCTCGGAATCGACGGACCTGTGGGCGGCGGCGGTCACCCTCTACGAGCTGCTGACTCTCGAAAAGCCTTTTCGAGGAGAAACGCCGGAGGCGGTGTTCGCAGCGATCACCAGGGGGATCTTCGTTCCCGCGGAAACGCTCCGGCCAGAAATACCCGCTTCCCTGGCCGGTGCGCTGCGAAAGGGACTGGCTGCGTCCAAGGCCGACCGCTTCGGATCAGCAGGCGAGTTTGCCCGCACGCTTGAGGCCAACTACGACGACACGATCGGCACGCCCCTGGCAATTGCCGCAGTGGTTCGCGGGCTGTTCGGCGCCCTCGATCTGGTGTGAGCCAGTACTCACCGGTGAGTACTATAACTTATTGAATTTATTGTGATCTATGCTGCGATCCGGGCTTTCGGCACGTGGCGGCAGAGTGCCTCCAGCACCTGATCAACTTGCGCGTCTGTCGATCCGAGGCCAAAGGAGAAACGAAGAGAGCTGTGGGCTTGGGACGAGGTCAGCCCCATTGCAGTCAGAACATGGGACGGCGTCAGCGAGCCCGAGGCACATGCTGCACCGGAGGAAACGCAGATTCCCTCCAGGTCCAAGGCAATCAAGATCGCTTCGCCGTCTGAGCCAGCGAATTCGATGTTGCTGGTATTCGGGACGCGTGCCGCATTTTTCCCGTTGACCCGAACGTCGCCAATCCGCCGCCCGACCTCGTTCTCGAAGCGATCTCTCAGCTTCGCCAAGCGCTCAGTTTCGGACTCCAGGTCGCGCGCCGCTAACTCCAGGGCGAGAGCGAGCGCCTCGATGTACGGCAGGTTTTGGGTGCCGCCGCGCCATCCCGATTCCTGGTGGCCGGGCACGAGCGAGTCGATCGAAAGCCGGTGACGCACCACCAGCGCCCCGACGCCCGGCGGACCGTAGAACTTATGGGCGGAGATCGAGAGCAGGTCTGCGTCGACCGCATTCAGCGAAATCGGCACCTTCCCGGCAGCCTGGACTGCGTCCACATGGAAGGGGACACCGCGCGCGCGACAGGCCCGAGCCACTTCCTCGACGGGCTGCAGCACGCCGGTTTCGTTGTTGGCCCACATCAGCGAACACAGCAGGGTCTTTGGCGTCAGTTCCGAAATGATCTGGCTCGCCGAGATCCTGCCGCTGGAATCGGGCGGCACCCGAACGATCTCTGCTCCCTGAGTCTCCAGCTGCTTCAGACTGAGGAGAACGGCCGGATGCTCAATCTGGGAGGTGACGATGCGGCAACGCGATCGGTCGAGTCGGGCAAAAAACGCACCCTTGAGTGCCAGCGCATCTGCCTCCGAGCCCGAAGCAGTAAAGCAAACCTCCCTGGGCTCGCACTGAAGGATGCGCGCGACGGTCGCGCGGGCCCGGTCGAGTCGGGTTCGCAGGTCCCGGCCGCCGCGGTGGACGCTCGAAGGATTGCCTGGGAATGCGCCCAGCCGACTCAGGCTTGCGCTCAGCGCGTTGCTCACCTCGTCCCGCAGCGGAGTGCTGGCGTTGTAATCGAGGTAAATCACAGCTCAAGCCTGCTCATTGGTCAGCAGGGGCACTGGCCGTTCGCGCTCGACGCCGAAGCATTCGAGAAAACGCCTGAGGATCTGCTTTCTCTCCGCCTCCCGCTGGGTTCGGCTGCCTGACAGCGGGATGCGTGCACCCGCCATGCTGCCGTGGCCTCCCGCCGAGCCGCCCCGGTCTTGGCAGATCTCCCGAATCAGACGGCCGGCGTTCATTCGACGGTCTTTGGTGCGCAAGGAGAAATAGAGGTGATCGTTGAATTCGCCGCTCGCAAGCGACCACTTCATGCCTTCGAGAAAGAGCATTCGTTCGGCGACTTCGGCCACCATGTCTGGCGAATAGACTGTTCCCAAGTCGGTCACGACGGCGCTGCCATACACCTTCGCCTGCTCGATCGCCGTGTGGAAGAGGGTGAAGTAGCGGGCCGGGAGATCGGGATGCTCGACTTGGCCCAGAAGCATCTTGTCGGCGCGGGGAAATAGCCAAAGGTAGCTCTCCACGTCCGACGGAGTGGTTTGCCGGCCGAGATCCCGGGTATCGGCCTTGATTCCATAGAAGAGGGCGGTGGCAACTTCGGTTGAGGGCTCGAGATTGGCGGCTCGCAGGTACTGCACCACCATCGTGGAGGTCGCGCCGTAATCCCCGCCCACATCGGCAAACTGGGTCTTGCGGGTTTCATCCCGCAGCGGATGGTGGTCGATCACCACGTCCGCAACCTGGTCGTTGGGCAACGAGTGGTTGCCCACCGTGGGTTGGGTGTCCACCAGGGCATAGAGGTCGAACCGATCCAGGGAGAGCTCCGAGATCGGAACCACAGGTAAGTGCAGCACTTTGACCAGGGCGATGTTCTCCGAGCGCCCGATGATCCCGCCATAAGCCACTGTCGCCTCGACGCCCGCGCGCTTTTCGAGCAACTGCGCAAGCGCCACGGCGGAGGCCAAGGAATCCGGGTCCGGATTGTCATGGGTCAGAACCAGGACGTGTTGCCGACCTTTGACGGTGTTGAGCAGCCGCGCCAGCTTTTCGCGTGCACCCAGGTTCGCGACGGTATCTCCCAGGGCTACGGCGGCAGGTCTTGTCTGCGTTGTCGGGGATTCAGGCATGACGATCTCTCACCTTCGTACCAAAGACCTCAACAGTCTAATACCTAGGTGATAGCGCGCCGGACGGGGAGTCTCTAGAACCCCGACAATCCGTTCAAACCGGGCATCGTTGACCAGGCACCTGAACACGGACAAGCCCAAGTATCCCTTACCGATTTCCTCGTGCCGGTCTACCCGGCAACCAAGCGGCTTCTTGGAATCGTTCAGATGAAAGCACTGAATCCTTCCCAGGCCGACCACCCGATCGAACTCCGAGATCGTGCGCTCGTAGCCTTTGGGCTTTCGGATGTCGTAGCCGGCGGCGAGCAGATGGCAGGTATCCAGACAGACGGCGATCCGTTCCTCGTGCCGTACCCGGTTCAAAATCTCGCTCAAGTGCTCAAAGCGCCACCCCAGGTTGCTGCCTTGTCCAGCGGTAACCTCCAAGCAGAGCTGCGAGCGAAAACGCGGGGTGCGCGCATGCACCTCGTCGATCCCGGCGGCGATTCTCCTCAAGCCGCGCCCTGGGTCCGGATTGCATCCCGGATGGAAAATCAAATAGCGGATTCCCAGGCGCTCGCACCGGGTCAGCTCGTCGGTCACACACCCGATCGACTTCTCCCACAGGGCCGGATCGTCGGAGCCAAGGTTGACCAGATAGCTTCCGTGGGCCACCACCGGGAGACCCGTACGCCGAGCCTCTTCGCGAAACGCGGTTCGCTCCTGGTTCGCCAGAGGCGGGGAGAGCCAGGCTCGTGCCGTCTTGGTGAAGATCTGCATGCTTTGGGCGCGGTAATCCGCCGCTCTACGGAAAGCGAGGCTCACCCCGCCGGCGACCGAGACGTGCGCGCCGATCAACACCTAATTGATTGCCTTGTAGGTCCGCGACAGATCCCGAAAATACTTGAGCGCATTGTCGAGAGAGTTCTCCATCGCCTCCATCAAAAGCTGCCGAAATGCCGCCGCCGGAGCCCGGAACGACTCGTAATAGCGCTGCCGATCAATCGAGTGGATGACGCAGGGGAGATAGTTGTGCCGCAGCAGGATCAGGTTGGTGCACATCCGGCCGATTTTTCCGGAGTGCTCGCTGAAGGGAAAGATTTGGAGGAACTGGTGCTGCAAGGTGGCCGACTGTCGAATCGGATGGTATTCGCGAAACTCCGCGCTGGCGGTGAAGTCCACCAACTTCTCGAGCAACAGCGGAATCTTCCCCGGAGCGGCAATGTCGTGGAAGTAGGTGCGGTGAAGTGGCATGTCCTTGCGGTAGCCGCTCCTTTCCTTTTCCTTGGCGAGCTCCTTTTCCGTCTTCTCTCGCCGCTCGGTGAGCGCTCGGGCTGCCTGCGCCTCGGGGGTATTGCCCGAGAACAAGTCATGCATCCGCTTGATCTCGGTGAGAGTGATTTGCGCCTGCTTTTTTCCGGCGATTTTCGCTTCGGACCGGATGTAATCCACCACTGTCTTGTGGTTTCTCACTTCGAGCACGATCGGCATCAGCGACGCTTCGGCCGCGATCGTCGGCTCCTGTTTGAGCGCCACGTTGAGCTCTTGAGGGGTGTAGACCACCCCTTCCAGAGCGCTGTCGTGGTAAATCCACGACATCTCGTATCGATCTAGAAAGTCGTGCGCCTGCTGCTTGTGGAGTGACAGATACTTTCGGAGCGCATCGTTTTTGTCGTCGATTTCTTGATAGCGTTCCTTCACGTCCGTCGTGGCAGTTAATGAGAAGCTAGACGTACGTCAACCAGTCGGCGTACCGAGGTTCCTGTCCGCGCACCGCTTTGAAGTAGGACTCCTGCACGAACTTGGTCACCGGCCCTGGTTTTCCCTTGCCGACCTGTCGGTTGTCCACCTCTCGAACGGGGGTGATTTCGGCAGCGGTCCCGGTAAAGAACACTTCATCCGAGATGTATAACGCATCCCGGGTAAAGGTGACTTCGCTGACCTCCCGACCGGTGTCTCGAAGCATTTTCATCACCGAATCGCGAGTGATGCCTGCCAGGATTGGGGACGAGAGGGGAGGGGTTCGGATTGTCCCATTCCGGCCGACGCAGAAAATATTCTCGCCCGACGCCTCGGCGACGAACCCCGAGACGTCCAACATGATTGCCTCGTCGTAGCCCGCCAGCACCGCTTCCCGCTTCGCCAGGATCGAATTGACGTACTGGCCGGTAACTTTTCCCCGGACCATGTTCACGTTCACATGCATCCGTGTGAACGAGCTGACCTTCGCGCGGATCCCCTCGCGAAGACCTTTCTCTCCGAGATAAGCGCCCCAGTCCCAGGCGGTGATCGCCATCCGCGTGGGGTTAACCGCCCCGAGCCCCATCGCCCCGTCGCCCATGAAGGCGATTGGCCTCAGGTAAGCGCCCTCGGCGAAGCGTTCCTTCTGTTGCCGGAGCAGATCCAGGCAGGCTTCCGCAATCACCTGCTCGTTGAACGGCATCTTCAGCAGACAAATGTGGGCTGAGTCGTAAAAACGCCGGAGGTGATCCTTCAGGCGAAATATCGCCAGCCGGCCGCTTTCGGTCTTGTAAGCGCGGATGCCCTCGAACACCCCGAGCCCATAGTGAAGGGCATGGGTCATGATGTGAACCTGTCCCTGCTCCCAGGGCATGACCTTTCCGTCCAACCAGATCTTGTCCGCCCTCAGAATCTCGGACGATGTGGAGCTCATGGGCGTATCCTTTACTCAAGGGGAGCGGCGCTTTTATCCGCGCCGCTCACTGCAAGTCAAAGCGGGAATGCACGGTCAGCGGGGCCTCGCTGAGCCTGACCAACCGAGTGCACTTCATCGCGTACAACAGCCGGTCCAACTCTGATTCCTTCAACAATTCCAGCGCCTTGAGCTCTGCGACCGTCTTGCGCCCATCGATCGCGGCGAAAACCCTGCGCTCCTCATCGCCCAGCCCAGACTTGTGACTGGGGTCGGCGGCCTCGCGGGTCAACCCCACGTGCAAATGGTCGACATTGCCCAGCTGCGTTCGCAGTCGTTCGTCGTCGAAGCAGAGGCGAGCCCCCTCATAGATCAGCGCGGTAATCGACATTTCCAGGCCAACCCCCTCGGGGGGCAACGAGGCCTCGGAATTGAATTGGTACTCGCCGAACTTCCACGAAAAGAGCTCGACGAGCTTGGCGCGCATCTGCAGACCGAGCGCGTACTGGAGATTTTGCGGACTGATACAGCCCATCTCCACCAGCACCGCTCCCTGGCGCTGGCCGGACGCCATCATTCGCTTCAGGGATTCCTTGTATTCCGCTTCGGAAATAAAGCGTTCGCGAACCAATACACGGCCCAGGCACTCGGAGAGCAGATTGCTCTTGATCGAATGAGGCGTGCCTTCGCGAAAATAGACTATTTTTTTGATCTTGCTGCGCCGCAATAGAAGCGCGCCCGTGCTCTTGCTCCGATCCAACTCGGCGAGCAGCTCCGCAAAGGGTTGCTCCATCACGTCACCTCGCATCGCGCTGCCCTGGGTCAGCGGATCTCATCATGAACCCAGCCATGTTATGCCGACTGGTGCGTGGATGTCTGCACGTTGCCTATGGGTCATTGCGCCACTCTCCGCAAGATTCGCTGGTAAGCGAGTCGAACGTTCACGCTGTGTCGCTGATAATCGCTCAGGAAGGAACCCGCGGCACCGGGTCCGCGGTAACCCAGGCGCCGCGCCAGGAGAGCCAAGGGTCGGCCCGAGGTGGGCAAGCGCGCGATGGAATGGCCCTGGACCAGACGCAATCGATTCTCCAGCCGGCGGTGAAAAATGTAGCCATCGCGCAGCACTTTCGCGTCCTTCGGGTCGATGCACGCTTCAGCTTCCAGCCCGCTCAACGCCTTCAGGGTGTTGCTGGTACGCACCGAGGAAAATCGGCCACCAAAGACGAGTTGCAGGTACTGAATTGCGAATTCGATGTCCACCAGCCCGCCGTAGCCGCCCTTCGGATCGAGATCGTCGGCCGTTTCCTTCGAGATCTCCAGCTCCATCCTTCTTCGAAGGCGATCGATCTCTGCGGCGGCGTCAATTGGCAACGGCCTTTCATACACCAACGGGTGAATCAAGTTGGCGAGAAGCTGTCCCGCCATGGCGAGATCGCCAGCCAGCGGCCTGGCCTTGATCAGCGACTGCCGCTCCCAGATTTGGCCCCGGCGGTGATGGTGATCCCGGAAGGTCTCCTGTCGGACGACCAGCGTGCCCTGGTTTCCCGAAGGTCGAAGCCTGGTATCCACCTTGTACAAGTGGCCCTCGCGAAGGTGCAGCTGCATGAAATAGAGCAGGCGCTGGACCAGCTTGGCGAAATATTCGTGGTGGGAAATGCGGCCGCGACTGCCTCCGGAGGTTTCGTCCGTACCCGAGCCGCTGTAGACGAAGAGCAAGTCGAGGTCGGAATGGTAGCCGAGCTCGCGACCGCCCAATTTTCCCAAGGCGATCACCGCCAGCGTCTCGACTTTGAAGCCTCTGCGCGGCTCTCCATATCGTTCCAACTGCTCTTTCTGAGCAAGCTGCAGCACTTCGTCCAGGATCGCATCCGCTAAGGTGGTCAGCTGCTCTGCAACCTCGGGCACCGATGTCTCTCCCGAGATGTCATTGAGCCCGATTCGGAGAAGCTCCTCGTTCTTGAAACGCCGCATCGCGGTCAATCGCTCTTCCAGATCGGACGAGCGCTGCAGCCGGACTGCAAGCTCCTCACCCACCCTCGATCCCGACGGGTCGGTGGGGCCGAAATCTCGCTGGACCAACACGTCCAGCAACTCGGGATGCCGCAGAAAGTACTGGGAGAGATAGTCGCTCTGGGCGAACAAGTTGAGCAAGCGCCGGCGGACTTCGGGCGCCTGAGCCAAGATGCTCAAATACCCCGCGGGAGAGCGAAGGCCGGTGAGGAAGTCACAAAAAAAGAAGAGCGCTTGGTCTGGGTCCGGCGTCTTGGCAATCTCGGCAAGCAACTTGATCGCCTGGGGTTCCGGACCACCGGGAGAAAACCCGAAGGGGGAGCCGGGCGCGCGGGACAATCGACCGAGGGCCTCCAGTGCCCGGTCGGAATCAGCAAATCCCCGTTGCTCCAGCGCTTCCCGGCGCTGGTCGTCTGGAGCTTCCGGATCCATCGCCAATAAGAGCAGAGGCTCGTCTGGAATCTCGTCCCGCACGGACTGCCCCAGGAGCCGCGAAAATGCGAGCCGCACGAACTCCCGATGCTCGGAGAGCCGCGCAGCGCAGGACTTCCAGTCGGCGAAGCCCAAGGATCGCGCGAGCCGCAGGTTCTCCACGTCCCCGGCGGGCAGCCGATGGGTCTGGCGCTCCTCCATCATCTGAAGGTGATTCTCTACCCGGCGAAGAAACAGATAGGCCTCCTCCAGCGCTTCGGCGTCAGCCGACGCCACCAGCCCCTCCCGGTCGAGCTTGCGCAATGCCCGAAGCGTATTTCGTTCACGCAGCGCGGGTTTTTGCCCTCCGTGCAGCAGCTGCAGGGCGTTGACGAAGAATTCGATTTCCCGAATGCCTCCCGGTCCCAGCTTCACGTCCTCCGCGCTGGCCTGCGCCCGAACGTCGATTTGAGCCTTGAGCTTTCTCAGTGCTTCCACGACCGACAGGTCCAAACTTCGAGGCCAGACAAAAGGCGTGAGCGACTGGATCAGCCGATTGGCCAGGTCCTGATCCCCGGCGACGATCCGCGCCTTGAGCAGCGCCGCGCGCTCCCAGGTTCGGCCTTGCGCCTCATAATAGCCCAGCGTCGCCGGCAGTGAGAGCGCGATTGCCCCGCTGCGACCCTGCGGCCTTAAATTGAGGTCCACGCGAAAGCAGAAGCCTTCTGCGGTGATCACGCTTAGCGCTCGAGTCAGGCCCTCAGAAAGCTTCGTGTAGAACTGAGCGTTGGATAGGCTCCCGGAGCTGCCGCCCTGCGTCTGCCCATCCGCCTGATACACATAAAGGAGATCGATATCTGAGCTGAAGTTCAGGTCCTCCCCTCCCAATTTCCCCAGGCCCAAGACGCAGAAGCCGTCGTCATCAGGCATTCCGTACCGGGCGACCATTGCCCGGCGCACCCGTTCGAGGGCAGCGGAGACAATCGCTTGCGCGAGGTGGCTGAGCTCGCGCCCCAATTCCTCGGTGTCAGCGGCGAGCATCAGATCGCGCGCGATCAAGCGGGCCAGCTCGCGGTACTTGTAAAGGCGCAGCCGCCGATAAAACGCGGCGTCGTCGGCCCCGGATATTCCGCGCATGGCCAGGGCCGATTCTCTAAGGTATTGCTCGAGCGGCTTTTCGCTCTTCCAAGCGGCGACGCGCGCAAGCCGCCGAACCAGCGCCGGGCGGGAGCTGAGCATTCTTGGCAGAAAGTCACTCAGCTCGAAGACTCGAGCCAATAAGGAGAGGAGCTCCTTGGAGGGCGCCGCCGGCAGGGCGTTTCCCAATCGTTCGAAGGAAGACAACAGGCCACGCGGATCAGGAGAATCGGCCGCCAACCGCCGAATCTCCGCCATGACTTCTGGCTGGATTCGGAACGCCATTTAAGACTGGGCAATCTCGCGCAGGTGCGGCTTTGCCTTCTCGATATCCCCTTGGTGCTTGAGCACCAGGTTGAGGGTCGAAGCCACCAGCTCCACCGAGAGCACGTCGGCGTTGAGAATTGCCAGGCTCTGGGCCCAGTCGATCGCTTCGCTGATCGACGGGGCTTTCCTGAGGTCTAGCTCGCGAAGCTTCTCGATCGCGCGGGTGATTTGTTCCGCCAACTGCTCCTGTAACTGTGGCAGCCGTCGGCGAATGATTTTCAGCTCCCGCTCCCGGGTTGGAAAGTCGATGTACAGGTGAAGGCAGCGCCGCTTGAGCGCATCCGAGAGCTCCCGCGCATTGTTCGAGGTGAGCACCACCCGAGGCGGGTGTTTCGCTCGGAACGTCCCGAGTTCCGGGATGGTGACGGCGTTGTCCGCAAGCACCTCCAGCAAGAAGGCTTCGAACTCGGGATCGGATTTGTCGATTTCGTCCACCAGCAGCAGGGCCGGCACAGGCGAGAGAAGAGCCTTGAGAATCGGCCGTGGCAACAAGAAGCGCTCCGAGAAAAAGACCGCGTCGCCGCTGGAGATGCGCTCGGCCGCTTCCGCTAAGCTCGAGGTCCCCGCGATCAACTCCCCAATCTTGTCGCGCAAAAGTTGGGTGTAAAGAAGCTGCTTGGCGTACTCCCATTCGTAGAGCGCTTTGCCCTCATCGAGCCCCTCGTAGCATTGAAGGCGGATCAGGGGCCGTTCGAGCGCCTGAGCCATTGCCCTGGCGAGGTCGGTTTTGCCGACTCCGGCAGGGCCCTCGACGAGAATCGGTTTCCCCATCCTGTCCGATAGATAGGCAACCGCGGAAATCTCGGGCGAGGGTAGGTACCCAACGCTCTCGAGCCGCGTCGCGGCGTCATCAACGCCAGTGAAATGCGCGATTGGCGGGGTCGGGGTCGACAGAGAGTCCATGAACGTTCGAGTTTCTAACGGTTAGATGCCAAGTGCGGCAAAAATGCCAGACTGTCGTCCACGGGCCGCGACGAAGCGACGTCTCGCACCTGAGAAGCGCCCGGAAGCGCGGGACAAAAATCGGAGACTGGCCTGGGGCCGCTCGGCACACCGCCTGCATGGTTAATTGACGGCCGAAGCGGAGCGGTGCGATGCCAATTTGGTTGAGGACGGTTTGGGTAGGGACGGTGTTGATCTTACCCGGTGGGTTTTTGCTGTTTTTGGGTTTTTTGCTTGCACGGACAGTGATGCGTATCCGGCAAGAAGCGCTGGCTCAACAGCCTGGCCAAGATGTCCGACTTTTGAATTTGCTCAGCCAGGTACACCTTCAGGAGTTGCTCCGACAGGCGCGCGCGTCTCTTTGAGTGGAGCATTTTCGCTCGCGTGACTAACGTCGGTCGCGATGCGCGTGCGGATTGAGCGAGCGAAACAGTTTTCGGGCAGCACCGCCGCCCCGGGTGACAAGTCGATCTCGCACCGGGCGCTAATCTTCGCCGCGCTTTCGTCAGGTACCTGCCAAATCGAGAATCTCGCCCCAGGTCAAGACCTTCGCTCCACGGCCCGGTGTCTTGTCGAATTGGGGGTGACGATCACTTCGGAAGGCCCCCGGGCCATGGTGCAGGGACGGGGCCTTTCACTGAGCACGCCGCGCCAGACGCTGGATTGCGGCAACAGCGGGACCACGATGCGGCTTCTGTCCGGGATGGTTGCCGGTGCTCGGATCGCAGCGGTGCTCGACGGCGATGCGAGCCTGCGCCGTCGCCCGATGAAGCGCGTCCTGGACCCCCTGCGCCAGATGGGAGCAAAGGCCGAGGGAACGCAAGATGACAAGGGAGGAGAGACCGCGCCCCTGCGGTTCGAACCGGGCCCACGGCTGCTCGGAAAGCGCCACCAGCTTCCGGTCGCCAGTGCTCAGGTCAAGAGTTGCCTGTTGCTGGCGGGACTGTGGGCAGAGGGGAACACGGAGATCGCCGAGCCTCAGCAGTCGCGCGATCACTCGGAACGGATGTTGCGCGCTTTTGGGGCGCCGTTGGAGATAGGACCTCGGGGGGTCCTTTCGATTCACCGGATGGAACGGCCGCTCTCGGTGCCTCCGCATCTGTACGTGCCGGGAGATCCCTCTTCGGCGGCGTTTTTTGTGGCTGCCGCCTTGTTGGTGGGGACGGGACCGCTTCGAATCTCGGGGGTGGACATCAACCCCACTCGCTCCGGTTTTCTGGAAGTCCTTCGCCGGATGGGGGCGCCGCTCTCGGTTGAACCTGAGCCGCCTCAAGGAGGAGAGCCCGTAGGGACATTGGTCGTCGCTGGGGCAGCGCCGCTCGAGGCAACCGAAGTGAAATCGGAGGAGATTCCATCTCTCATCGACGAAGTGCCGATCTTAAGCGTGATTGCGACGCAAGCGCGGGGAACCACGGTAATTCGGGGCGCGGAGGAGCTGCGCCATAAGGAATCGGACCGGATCGCGCAAATGGCTAAGGGGCTCGCCGCCATGGGCGCTAGCGTGGAAGAGCTGCCGGATGGCCTTCGAATTGACGGTCCGACTCCATTGAAGGGCACGGTGATCGACGCGCTGGGCGATCACCGCATCGCCATGAGTTTTGCGGTTGCGGGCCTCGCGGCCCAGGGCACCACCGAAATCGAAGGAGCAGAATGGGCGGACATCTCCTTCCCCGGGTTCTTTGACGTCCTGGCCCGATTGAGCAATACGCCGCTCGCTTGAGCTCGTTTCGGATGGCGCCAAGCCACCACACGGAGCGGGTCGGCTCGATTCAGATGCACTACGTCTCCGAGGGTGCCGGCCCGCTGGTGATCTTGCTCCATGGCTTCCCGGAGTTCTGGTGGTCCTGGCGTCATCAGATCACACCCCTCGCTCAGGCCGGCTTTCGCGTGGTCGCGCCTGATCTGCGCGGCTACAACGATACGGACCGGACCGGGCCGTACGATCTCGACACTCTCGCCGGCGATATCGCCAATCTGGTCCGACACCTTGGCCAGTCGCCGGCGACGATTGTGGGTCATGACTGGGGTGGCGCGATAGCCTGGTACCTTGCGGCAAAGCGCCCCGAAGTCTGCGACCGCGTGGTAGTGCTCAATGCGCCTCATCCCGCGGTGTTCCGCCAAGTCATCCGGTCCAGCTACCGACAGCTCCGACGAAGCTGGTACATGTTCTTCTTTCTTCTTCCGCATCTGCCAGAGCGTCGACTGCTCAAGGATGACGCTCGGATCCTGAAGCGCGTCTACCTGGCCAATTCCGTGGATCGCTCCCCCTTCTCGGACGACGTGATTCGCCCGTTCCGAGAAGCGATTATGAAGCCCGGTGCGGCGGCTGCGGCGCTCGGCTATTACCGCGCGCGGGCTATCTCACGAATGCCGATCATCAACCAACCGACGCTCCTGATCTGGGGCAAGGACGATCGGGCGTTGGGCTACGATGATCTGGTTCCTCCGACTCTGTTTTGGGTAAGAGACCTGTGGATTCAGCCAATCGAGCACTGCGGCCACTTTGTCCACGAGGAGCGCCCCGAAGACGTGAACCGGACGCTGCTCGAATTTCTCCTGCGCCCGCGCCTGAGCGAGGTTCGATGAACAACCTTGCCGCGTGATAAACAAAAAGCGATGTCCCCACAGCCTCGATATGCCGTGATCGGAAACCCGGTGGAGCATTCGCTTTCGCCACAGCTCTTCACTTGGCTCTTTTCCGAGCTTGGCATTCGCACCGACTATTCCCGCCAATTGGTACTGCCTGAAGATCTTCCGAACATTATTGCTCGGTTAAATCGTGGGGACTGGCAGGGCCTCTCGGTAACCCTGCCGCACAAGGAAGCAGTCTGCGGAATGCTGGACGAGCTGGACTCCAGCGCGATGCGAGTGAGGGCGTGCAACACGGTGGTTCGGCTCCCATCTGGCCGGCTGCGGGGCTTCAACACCGACGGTGCGGGACTTCGGCTCGCGTTGCAGCACGCCGAAGCAGATCTCAGCGGCGCACAGGTGATATTGCTCGGGGCCGGAGGTGCTGCCCGTGCCGCCGCGTTCGAAGTGGCGTCTGCCGGGGCTCGCGAATTGACAATCGCCAATCGCACTGTTGAACGCGCCGAGCAGCTGGTCGCCGACCTCGTCAAGGCTGGCATCGCGGCGTCCTGTGCGGTGACTGCGATACCGCTAGAGGACAAGCCGATCTCGAGGATATTGGCGAACGCACGTATCCTAATTAACTGCACCAGCGTCGGACTTCTTGCGCCCGGCGAGAGTCCACTGGCTGCCGCGTGCCGCCTGCGCTCAGGTCAGACGGTGCTCGACATGGTCTACCGTCCGCTGCAGACGTCGCTGCTAAGGCGCGCTGCGGCCGATGGCGCGAAGACGGTCGATGGACTCTGGATGTTGATCTTCCAGGCGCTCGAACAGCTTCGGTTGTGGACGGAGCGGCAGTGCTCCGCAGAGGTAGCGCAAAAGGCGCACCGCTACCTGACGAGGCAAATCGCTTGAGCCGACTTCGTTACCTCACGGCGGGTGAGAGCCACGGTCCCGCTCTGGTCGGCATTCTGGAGGGACTGCCGTCGGGGCTGCCTCTGGAAAGCAGCGATATCGACCGCGACCTTGCCCGGCGTCAGCAAGGCTATGGGCGCGGTGGCCGAATGAAGATCGAGCAAGACACCGCTGAAATTCTTTCCGGCGTACGATTTGGTTTCACCCTCGGATCCCCGCTCGGATTGCTGATTCGCAACCGAGACTTCGCCAACTGGCAAACGCGAATGGGAGCGGCGCCGGGTGGCCCGGATCCCCAGCCGGTGACGATTCCTCGTCCCGGCCACGCGGATCTGGCCGGAGGCCTCAAGTACGACCACCTCGACGATTTGCGAAACATCCTGGAGCGGGCTTCGGCTCGCGAAACCGCAATTCGCGTTGCCCTCGGCGCCGTGGCCCGCGCGCTGCTCAGGGATCTCGGAATCCAAATTGGATCGTTTGTCCGCTCGATTGGGGAAGCGGAGGCTGGCCCGCTCGATGAAGAGGCCCAGCGGCTGTGGCGCGAAGACGCGGAGGCTCTAGGGCTTCGCGCGGACCGGACCGAAACTCGCGCGCTCGATGAGCAGTCGTCGCGCGGTTTCGTGGAAGCGATTAAACGCGCTCAGCAGCGCCGAGACACGCTCGGCGGGGTGATTGAGGTGGTCGCGACGGGCGTGCCGGTCGGGCTCGGCTCGCACGTGCAGTGGGATCGAAAGCTCGACGGCCGAATCGCCCAGGCGATGATGTCCATTCCGGCGATCAAAGCCGTGGAGCTGGGCGACGGATGGCAAGCGGCTCATCTGTATGGAAGCCAGGTGCACGATGCGATCAAGTGGGGTGCCCAGGGCTTGTCTCGTGCGTCGAACCGCGCGGGGGGTCTGGAGGGCGGCGTGACGAACGGCGAGCCGCTTGTCGTTCGCGCCGCAATGAAGCCTCTGTCCACCGTCCCGGCGGCACTGCCCTCGGTCGATCTGACCACGCTGCAAGCCGCGCCGGCCCACGTCGAGCGTACGGATACGTGCGCCGTGCCTTCCGCGGGCGTCATCGCCGAAGCCGTGTTGGCGCTGTGTTTGGCCGATGCGCTGCTCGAGACCCTGGGCGGCGACACCATCGCTTCGCTTCGACAGCCGATGGCGCGCTTGCGCCTTTCGACGCGAGCCCGGGCCGGTCACCTTTTTGTCATCGGGCCAATGGGCTCGGGAAAGAGCACGGTCGGGGCCGCGGTGGCTCGGCGACTGGGGCTACCATTCACCGACTTGGATCAGGTCGTCGAAACCCGGGCGGGTGTATCGATTAGCGAGATCTTCGCGTCCCAGGGCGAGCCGGAGTTTCGGCGGCTCGAGTCAGAGGCTCTCACTCAGGTGGTGCAGAGGGAGCTTGGGGTGATCGCGATGGGAGGGGGCACCGTTCTCAATGAAGGCGCCTGGCAGCTGATGCGCCGGAACGGAGCAATCGTCGCGCTGAATGCACCTCCCGAGGAACTGGCCCGACGGCTTCTACGAAACGAGCGCGCGGTGCAACAAAGACCACTGCTCGCCGGAGCGGATCCGACCCAGCGTTTGCACCAGCTCGTCCGAGAGCGGCAACGGTTTTATGGGCGCGCGGATGTGTGCTTGAACACGCTTGGCCTCAACGTGGAGGACGCGGCGGAGATGGTGATTGGACTGACGCGCTCCCTGGAGGGGCGGATTGCCGAGCGCGCTCGAGAGAAGAGCTCCGATCTACCGCCGGAGAGTTCCGGTATGGCCGGACAGGACGGAGAGGAGTGACTTGGAGCGGAGGGTAAGGGCGCTTCACGTGCGCTCGCGGATGCACGGCTATGACGTCCTGATCGGCACCAGGATCCTCCCGACTCTTGGCAATCATCTGCGCGATTTCAAGGTCGGAAAGCGCGTTGGCGTGATCTCCGACAGCAACGTCTTTCGCCACTGGGGAAACGTCGCGGTCCAGAGCCTGCGGCGCGCGGGCTTTGCTCCGCTGGTGTTGACCTTGCCTCCGGGGGAAAAAAACAAAACGCTTGAAGTCGCGGAACGGCTGATAGGCCGGCTGATCTCCGCGGGGCACGCGCGCGCCGATGCGGTGGTGGCGTTGGGCGGTGGAGTGATCGGCGATCTGGCGGGGTTCATTGCGGCAACCTATCAACGCGGGGTCCCCTTCATTCAGGTGCCGACCAGCCTGCTGGCCCAAGTCGACGCGTCGATCGGCGGCAAAGTGGCAGTCGATCATGCGCTCGGAAAAAATTTGATTGGCGCGTTCTACCCGCCGCTTCTGGTACTCAGCGATACATCGACTTTGGAAACTCTGAAGCCGCGCGAGCGCTGGTCGGGAATGGCCGAAGTCGTGAAGGCAGGTTTGATCGCAGACCCGTTTCTGACCCGAATCCTGGAGAGAGACCTGGAAGGGCTTGGCCGTGTTCCTTCGCGCTTGCAGCAAGTGGTGGTTCGGTCCGCTGCTATTAAGACGAAGATCGTTTCACGAGATGAGCTCGAATCAGGAGACCGGGTACTGCTGAATTTCGGGCACACCATTGGCCACGCTCTCGAGGCCGCCACGGGATACGGCCCAATCGCTCACGGAGAAGCGGTGATCTTGGGGATGCGGGCAGCGATCGCAATCTCGCGTAAGCTGGGTCGGTGCTCCACGGCGGACGCTGAGAGGGCTCTCGCTTTATTGGCTCGATTTCCGCGCCCACCTCGGTTTCGTGCGCCCTCCGTGGGCGCCGTGCTCTCCGCGATTCGACGGGACAAGAAGAAGGAGGGGGAGCGGATCCGGATGGTTTTGCTGCGGGGAATCGGAAGCGCGATCGTCGAGCGATCCGTGCCGAGAGCGCTATTGACATTCGGCATTCGTGAAGCGATTGCGAGCCTGTCATGAGGCCGAAGATGAATGTCCTGGTGATTCACGGGCCAAACCTAAATCTGCTCGGCGAGCGTAGCCCCGAAATCTACGGAACGATGACGCTTTCGCAGCTCAACGCCGAGCTGCGGAAGACCGCGCGCTCGCTCGGCATTCAGCTGCGGGTTTTTCAAAGCAACCACGAGGGCGAGATCATCGACAAGATCCACAAGCAGAGAAAATGGATGCAGGGGCTGGTGATCAATCCGGGGGCGCTGACTCACTACTCGTACGCGGTGCGCGAGGCGATTGATGCGGTCCGGGTGCGGACCTACGAAGTGCATCTGTCGAATATCCATGCGCGCCCAGAGCCCTGGCGTCGGATCAGCGTGCTGGCCGAAATCGTCGAAGGCCAGATCGTGGGCAAGGGCGTGGATTCTTATCGCGAAGCCCTAACGAGTCTGAGTCGCAATCGATCCTAGCGGATCGGTGTTGCAAGATAGATGGCATCGTCGGTGACGCTCGTGCTTCCTTGGAACGCGACTTGACCCCGCGAATTCAGCTTGGTGACGTCGAGTCGCGAGAAGGTGTCTCCACTCGGGGCAGGATCCCCAGAAGCCACTACCTTATTAATCGTGCCCTGTGAGGCCAAATAGATACCGAATCCGCTTGGATTTAGGGAAGTGGCAAACGAGACCTCCCCGAGATCGTTCAACGAGGCAAATTGCGGGGAGACAAATATCCCACCCCCCGGTGCAGGATCGCCTGATCCGGCGATCCGGCTCAGGCCACCCGCGGAGAACAGGAAGACGCCGGTGGGCCCATTTGGCGATGACAACTGCGCTCCAAATACGATCTCACCGGCTGCGTTTACCGAAGGTGCGTAGGGAGCTGGAATAGTCCCACCTGGAATAACGAATGTACCGCCTCCCGGGGCTGGATCCCCGGTTTGAGCAATCGAGAGAGTGTTGCCGTTCGACCACAGGAATACACCCCAGCGAGTTGGAGGCGAGACATTGCCCGTAAACGCCACTTGACCAGCGTCGTTGATAGAGAGACTTGAAAAACCTCTAAAAGTCCCGCCACCAGGAGCTGGGTCTCCACGGCCGACGAGTTGATGGAATTCCCCTCCCGACAAAACAAACACAGCCGGGCTTCGTGAAAAGAAACCATTGCCAACAAATGCAATATCCCCGGCATTGTTGATTGAAGCTTGACGGATGTCAGCGAATCGTCCGCCCCCCGGAGCTGGATCGCCGGTACCGACGATTCGGTTCAACACTTCTCCGGAACGCGAATAAATCCCTGAAAAAAGGCTGCTCGACGCTTGGAAGATTGATTGGCCACTACCGTTCATCGCCAGCACATAGAAGTAATCGAATGCGCCGCCTTGGAGGGTCGACTCCCCTAAGCGCACAATTGGAGCACTCAAATCCCCGACAAACAATTCTTCCTCTCCTGGGAAGGAAAGGCCGCGAAAGGCTATTGTTCCGGAATCGTCTATCGCCTCGGGCCGTGCGCTGACGAGTTTGGGCTCGCGATCGATCGGGTCACCCTGCCCGGCAATTCGTGTCCGATCGCCGTTCGAGAATAGATAGATGCCGCCGAGGCTGTTTTCCAATTCGCTTTCGAAAGTCACTTGGCCTACGGCGCTCAGGGAGACAGTAGAATAAGCAAAGTAAACAAATCGATCTCCCTCGGGAGAACGTTCGCCTGTGCGTACTACTTCAGTGATCGCTCCGCCGGAAAACAAGAACACTCCGTTTGTGGATGTATCACTTGCCTGGAATGCGATCTGTCCTGCTGAATTCAAAGAGAAGTTGGAAAAGTAAGAGAAGACGCCTCCTCCGGGAGCCGGGTCGTTCTCTCGAATCTGAGGCATGATTTGCCCGTTTGAGAAGAGAAAGATTCCCCCACGACCATAGATCGAGGCAGTAGCCGAAAAAGCCACTGCTCCTGCGTCGTTGATCTCCGCCGAACCAGGATAAAGGGTTGCGGCGCCATCGACCGAGGACTCAAGGGGTTCACCGCCTGGGGCCGGGTCTCCCTCGCGAACCACTTCGGTCATCGACCCATCTGCACTTCGCAGGAAAATTCCGTACCCCGAAGGCTCCAGATCGCATCCGAAGGCGACTTGTCGATTGATATTGATGACCGGGTGGTGGAAGCGCCGGAAGGTTCCTCCACGAGGGGCGGGGTCGCCCTGGCGAGCCAAAAGCGACAGGCTATCCTGCGAGAAAAGGAACACCAGGTGATCGCCCAAGGACGTATATGCGCCGAAAACGACGTCCCCCAAAGAATTGAGCGAGTACTCGTAGGTTAAAAAGAGAGCCCCACCACCGGGAGCAGGATCGCCATCCTGGACGACGATCTGAAGACCGCCTTCCGACCAGAGAAGGATTCCGAAGCGGTCAGGACCTGCCAGAAGCGCCCAAAATGCGATCTGACCTGACGAGTTTAGCAGCGGGCCACCGCCGTAGACGAAAGTACCCCCACCGAGAACGGGATCGCCGAACGCTGCAGCTATCGTCGTTACTTCGTTGGACCGCAGAAGAAGAGCGCCATCTCCCATGAAGGCGACTTGCCCGGAGTCGTTGAGCGTCGGCCCATAGGCTGCAACCAATTCCGGCGGCACGGGAACCGCCTCGCCAGGAGTCGCTACCGTGGTCAGATTGAAACTGAGTTGTGCTTGGGATGCAGAGTGGATCAGCAAAAGCGCAACGCACACGGGCCCACCGCGAAATTTCGAATGGTACATGGTTGCCCCCCTTGCAATGAAGACGCGCTCGACCCGAGTCCTCGAGGCACGCTATACGCGAGTCCAGCGCGATCATCTACTCCCCGCGACCTTGCGTCACGAATGCGTCAGCTGAGGCGACCGCTGGGATGAGGTAAGGGTTTGGGTGCAACGCCGTTGCTGTTAGGTTAGCCGTTCCTCTTATGCCCGGATCGACAGGACCGCGGCGCGCGGCGCTCGCGTTCATCTTCATTACCGTGCTCCTCGACGTGTTAGCGCTCGGAGTGATCATCCCGGTGCTGCCGAAGCTGGTGGTGGATTTCACCGGAGGAGATCAGGCAAGGGCCGCCAAGATCTACGGCCTGTTCGGGACCGTCTGGGCTGCGATGCAGCTGGTCTGCTCGCCGATCTTCGGATCGCTGTCGGATCGCTTTGGCCGAAGGAAGGTGATCCTGGTTTCCAATTTCGGCCTGGCGTTTGACTACGTGGTGATGGCGCTCGCTCCGACCTGGCAGTGGCTGTTCGCCGGACGAGTCGTCTCCGGAATCACCGCCTCCAGCATTCCCACCGCCTACGCATACATCGCCGATGTCACACCGCCCGAGAGGCGGTCCGCGAGTTTTGGTCTGGTGGGTGGCGCGTTCGGCGTGGGTTTCGTGCTCGGACCCGCAATGGGAGGATTTCTCGGTCAAATTAGTCCGCGCCTGCCGTTCTGGGTTTCCGCTGCCCTGAGCTTTGCCAACGCGATGTATGGCTTGTTCGTCTTGCCGGAGTCTCTGCCGAAAGAACGCCGGGCTGCTTTTTCCTGGAAGCGGGCCAACCCGATCGGCTCGCTGACTTTCTTGGCCGCCAAGCCTGGGCTACTCCGACTTTCGCTCGTGAATTTCCTCGGCTACATCGCGCACGTTGTCTACCCCAGCGTGTTCGTTCTCTATGTTGGCTATCGATATGCCTGGAACGAGCGCACGGTGGGTCTGGTGCTCGCGCTCGTGGGCGTCAGCTCGATGATCGTCCAAGGCGTATTGATGGCCCCGATCATTCGTCGCCTCGGTGAGCGAAACACGCTGCTTGTTGGCATTGCATGCGGAGTCGCTGGATTTTTGGTGATGGGACTTTCGCCCACCGGCCTGCTCTTTCTGTGGAGCATGCCGCTCGCGGCGTTGTGGGGACTCGCCGGACCGGCGGCGATGGGGATGATGGCCGCGCGAGTCGGCGGATCTGAGCAAGGCCAGCTCCAGGGCGCCAACAACAGCCTTCGCGCGATCTCCGAGCTGATTGGGCCGAGCGTTTTCACACTGACTTTCGCCTACTTCATCGGCGGGGGGCGCCAGTGGCACGCCCCGGGCGCGCCCTTTATCCTCGCCGGCGCACTCCTCGGCTCGTCGATCACGCTGGCGCTGAGCACCGCCCGAGCACTCCCACGGCCCGTCGACGTGCCCACACCCGGCAGCGCCCCGGCGAAGACTCAAGATCAGGCGGGTTAGCTTCCGAGTCCGGGCGCGCTTCGAGCCGAGCCCGCCCTTCGCTCAGCCGCGCGCCTTACCAAGCCTGTCACCGTCCAGATCACGACTCCGAGCCCGAGCAACTCCGCGGCAAAGATCCATTGCTGTGGCCGCGGCCGCGCCATCGCTAGCAGAACTACCGAAATGCCGGCTCCTGCGAGGGGAATCACCGGCCCCAGCGGCAGTCGAAACGTTCGTTCTGCGTCGGGTCTTCGATAACGCAGCACGATCACCGCCAAACAGGTGGGGATGTATTGGCAAAACAAAGCGACATTCGAGACATCGACCAAGGACCCGTAGCTGAGGAAAAACGCGAGCAGGCTGGCCAGCGTCGTTGCCAGTGCAATCGCCGGCCCGGGAGTCCGGAACCGCGACTCGCCGGTCAAGATCGAAGGCAGATACCCATCTGCCGCCAGCGCCGTGAAGTAGCGTGGGCCCGCCAACGCGGTGGATGAGCAGAAGCCAGCCATGGATACCAACGAAGCAATCCCGAGTACCAAGATGCCGGGCTTGCCAAAGATCGTTCCGGCGACATCCATCAATGGCTGCTGCCGAGCGTGCAAATCGGGCACGGTGCTCAAAGCCACGAGTTGAACCAGGCAGTAGAGCAGGGTTGCCCCCACCAGGCTGCCCACCAGCGCGAGCGGGACGTTGCGCTTGGGATTGATGGTCTCCCCGGCCGGAACCGGAACGTACTCGAAGCCGGAAATCATGAAGACCGCTAGAAACGCCGAAGAGGAGACCGCGTGCAGGTAGCTCACCGGATCGCCGGGAACCGATCGCGCTGATAACATGCCGCTCAGCACCTCGGGCCGCAGGTGCGCGAGCCCCACCAGGCCGAGCAGGATCAGCGGAAGAATCTTGACCATTGAGAGAAAGTCCGAGGTCCGCGCGCCCGCTTTCACTCCCAGGTAATTGATCGTCCCGAGCGTGGCGATCAATCCGACCGCGACCAGCGTCTTGAGCGCCAGGGTGAAGTCGCCGAATTGAAAGACCGGGGTCGCAAACCAAGGCACGAGCTTGGCCAACGCTTCTGCGAAGCCAACCGAAACGGCGGACCAGCCGAGCACGCCGGTCGACATCGCGGTCCAGCCGACAATGAATCCGAAATAGCGTCCGAACGCGGCTCGGGCGTACACATACGGCCCGCCGCTCCGATCGAACATTCCGCTCAGTTCGGCAAAGCAGAGCCCAATCAGGATGCACAGAACGCCGCAGGTCAAAATGCCAACGACGCTGGCGTAACCTGCGATCGCCGCCAGGGGTGCGATCAGCAGGTAGATGCCCGAGCCGACGATCCCGTTGATCCCGATGCAGACGCAATCAAAGAGCGAGAGTCTGCGCCGAGAGTGGGATATTGCCTCGTTACCAACCAACGATGGCATCGCGTGAGTATAGTCGGTCAACCGAATTTCGCGAGGAACACTGATGATCCTGCAACTCTGTCTTGCTTTGGCCTTGGCAGCCGCCGGGGCCAATCCGCGAGGCGCGGCCGATAGCGTCGCGATTCGTGTGGCTCGGATGCTTGACGTTCGCACCGGGCGCTACGTGGACAAACCGGTGGTGATTGTGAAGGGTGAGAAGATCGACAAGGTCGGTACCGAGGCGCCAGCGGGGATGAAGGTGATCGATCTCGGAAACCGCACCCTCTTGCCTGGGCTGATCGACGCGCACACCCACATCCTTCTGCAGGGCGATGCGACCGAAGCGGAGTACCATGAGCAGATCCTCAAGGAGTACCCGTCCCATCGCGTGGCCAGGGCCGTTCGGGCTCTCTCGATCGCGCTCGAACATGGTTTCACGGGACTGCGAGATCTCGAGACCGAAGGAGCCGGATACGCGGACGTGGGTCTACGCGATGCGATTAACGAGAAAGTGATTCCCGGTCCGCGGATGCAGGTTGCTGGACCTGCCCTGTCCACCACGGGGACTTATCCGCTTTTGCATTTTCGGCCGGACTGGGTCTTTCCAGTCGGAGTCCAGACCTGCGATGGACCGGACGGCTGTCGCAAGGCAGTCCGCGAGCAACTGTCGTACGGGACGGACTGGGTGAAAATCTACTCAAATGGAGGCGGGCTACATCTGACACCGGACGGGTACATCGATTCGCCTCCGAACTGGACCCGCGAGGAGATGGCGGCGGCGGTCAGCGAAGCGCACGCGCGCGGCCACAAGGTCGCGGCCCATGCCACATCCGATACCGGAGCGAAGCTGGCGGTTGAGGCGGGGGTGGACTCGATCGAGCATGGAATTTCGATTCGTCCCGAGTTGGCCAAATTGATGGCGAAGAAGAATATTTTTCTTTGCCCGACCCTTACGGTCGGAGCGTATGTCGCTGAGCCACGGGCCAGAGAAGGTCGCGTGATCTGGGCGGAGATGCCCAAAGTCTCTGCGCGATCAATCCGCAACGCGATGGACGCCGGGGTGAAGATCGCCTTTGGCACCGACGCCGGGGGGTTCCCCTGGACCGAAATCAACCAGGCGAAGGAATTCTCGCACATGGTTCGCCTGGGAATGTCCCCGCTCGAGGCAATCCGAAGCGCCACCTTGGTCGCCGCGGATCTGTTTGGTTGGAAAAAGGTTGGCTCGATTGAGCCGGGGGGCGAGGCTGACCTGGTTGCGGTCAGCGGCGATCCGCTTCAGGATGTATCAGTGTTGGAAAGAATCGACTTTGTGATGAAAGCCGGGCAGGTCGTTCGCCGTCCCGAATAGGTCTTAGCAATGCAGACCCCAAGTTTTTCAGAAGCGGTCAGCCTGATTCGCCGCAACGAGATCGGCAGAGGCGCGGCGATCGAAACCCCATTCGGCCGGAGGCTGCTTTGCTACGCCGATCTGACCGCGACCGGGCGATATCTGCATTTGGTGGAGCGGTGGATTCGTCGTCTTCAGCCGTTCTACGCGAACACCCATACCGCGGTCTCCTCGACCGGCCGAATCATGAGCGAGCTGCGAGAAGAGGCGCGGCGGGTGATTGGCCGATCGGTGAATGCCGGTCCCGACGATGTAGTGCTGTTCGTGGGTGCCGGAGCGACCGCGGCGGTCAACAAGCTCGTCGGGTTGCTTGGCTTTCGGATCTCCGATGCGCTTGAACGCGAGCACGGCCTCAACCGGCAGATCCCCGAGAATCAGCGCCCCGTGGTCTTCGTCGGTCCGTACGAGCATCACTCGAATGAGCTGCCCTGGCTCGAATCGGTTGCGGATGTGGTGGAGGTCGACCTGGATGCCTCCGGCCGGATCGACATCTCGGACTTGACGAACAAGCTCAAGCGGTTTTCCTCCCGGGCGCTCAAGGTTGGGGCATTTTCCGCCGCCTCCAATGTCACCGGCGTGCTGACGGACGTAAGGGCAGTGACGCGGGCGCTTCATCAACAAGGCGCCTACGCCTCCTTCGACTATGCCGCCGCGGCCCCCTACCTTCCGATTGACATGCACCCGTCGGAATCGGAGTCAATCGACGCGCTGGTTCTCTCCACCCATAAATTCATGGGCGGGCCAAGTGGCTCCGGAATTCTGGTCGCCCACCGCAAGCTCTTTCGGTGTCAGTCTCCGGAGAGACCTGGAGGAGGCACGGTCGACTACGTGGCTGCTTTCGAAAAAGTCGCGGTCGACTACGCGCACAGGCTCGATGAGCGCGAGGAAGGTGGAACGCCGGCGATCGTGAGCGACATCCGTGCCGGGCTGGCGTTCCTGGTTCGCGAGATGGTCGGACCGCAAAGAATTCTGGAGCACGAGCTGCGGATGTCGGAGCAGGCGGTTCGGCGACTGGCGCGCCACCCGAAGATCCAAGTTCTCGGTCCGATTCAGCTCCCTCGATTGGCGATCCTCTCCTTCAACGTGGAGGGGCTCCACCACGATCTCGTTTCGGCGCTCTTGGACCATCTGTTCGGGATCCAGAACCGCGCCGGCTGCTCGTGCGCAGGTCCCTACGGCCATCGACTGCTGCAGATCGATCGCCACAAGTCCGAGCTGTACCGAAAGCAGATCGCTCGCGGAATCCTCGGAATCAAGCCGGGATGGGTGCGGCTGTCGCTGCCTTATTACGCGTCGCAGAAAGATCTGGAGTTCATTTTCAAGGCGGTGGAGTTCGTCGCGGATCACGGCATGGACTTCGTACCCGCCTACTGCCTCGGATGGCTGGATGGCGTTTGGCGCTACCCGGACCGCTCGCCCGCGCCGCTTCAGCGCCCGCCGCTGGACCTCGACGCGCTTTCCCAGCTGGCATTTGAAACCGGATCCGAAATCGAATCCGAAGAACCCATCTCCGACGAAGCACTGGAAGCGGAGCGCGCCCGCTACTTCGACGAGGCACACCGGATTAGTTCAGAGCTGCGCAGTCGCTGGGCAGTAGAACATCCGTGCTGGAACGTCCCAACCGGAAGACCGGAAATCGATCAACTCATTTGGTTTAAGTACGTCCTATGCGACCAGCCGTTTGGCGCGCAAGCTGCGGCCAACCCGGTCAAACGCGAGGCAGCCGCAGGACCGTCCTGAAGAATTCCTCCACCGCCTGCGCGCGTTGCGAGGGCTGGTAGAGCTGGAGAACCCGCGCGCGGGCCGCTTCACCCATCAGCCTGGCTCGTGCCCTCGAGCTGAGCAACTCGAAAATGGCATTGCCCAGCGCACCGATCTGGCGTTCTTCCACCAAAATTCCGGTTTCGCCGGGGACAATCGTCTCGGCCGGAGCCCCGAAACGATAGGCAATGGCAGGCTTGCCGCACGCCATCGCCTCGAGGAGCGCGCGACACGTTCCGTCATTTCCCTCGGCCAGGAGCACCTTGACATCCAAGGTCCGGTAGGCCGCGGCGAGCTCGGCTCCCGTTCGATATCCCGCGAAGATGACCTGTCGAGACAACCCCAGTCGGCCGACCTCCGCCTCCAGGCTCGGGAGACCCTCGCCGCGTCCCACGATGATCAACCGCGCCTCGGGCAGCCTCGGTAGCACCTGGGTAAAGGCCTGAACCAGCTCCCGGTGTCGGCGATCCGGCTTGATTCGGGCGACGATGCCAGCGACCGGCGCGTCCGATTCGATCTGCAGCTCCGCGCGCAGATTGGGGCCGTCCGGCGCAAACCGGCTCGCATCGACCGCGCCGCGGATCGCCGTCACCCGCTCGCTCGGAACGCCGAACCGCTCGCGCAGGGTCTGGGCGTGTGACTCGCAGATCGCGATCAGCCCATCGGTCAACCGGAAAGCGAGCCCTTGCAGGGGCCGCCGGCTCAAGGACCGCGATGAGTGCACCGTTCGAATCACTCGAACGTTTCGACCGCGCGAAGCGAAAAGCGAGAGCAGATGATCATGCGAAAAATTCGCGTGCCAGAGATCGAACTGACCGGCCAATGCCTTGAGGCGAGCGACGTCCTTCGCGATGACCCAGGGATTGCTCTTGGTCGACAGAGCCAGTTCCGAAGGCGGGGGAAAGCCCAACGCTCGCAGCCGTTCGACGAGCTCTCCTTGCCGTCGGGTGTCGACCGCCAGCTCTATCTGGTGACCTCGCTTTCTCAGCTCGGCGGAGAGCGAAGCGATCGGCTCTGCGGGACCTGTCCAAACCGGGGAAGCTAGCAGCTCGAGGATCCGCAAAGTGACCATTTTCCTTGGGGTTCGCGCGGGTTCTGCTTAGCGTAGCCCGCCATGAAAGCTGTAGCACTCGGATTGATCGTCCTATCGATTTGCATTCCGGCCCTTGCTCAAACCAAGCCGACCGAGGACGCCAAGGCGTTCGTGGACAAGCTGAACAAGGACTTGAAGCGCCTTTGGGTCAAGTCGCAGACCGCTGAGTGGATCCGTGACAATTTCATCACCGACGACACCGAGCAAAACGCGGCATGGGCGAATGAAGAGGTGCTGGCGTATGTGAACCAAGCGATCAAGGGAACGAACAAGTTCCGTGGGCTACCGCTGGATCCCGAAACTGCGAGAGCGATCCATATCCTGCGGACCAGCTCCCAGCTCCCCGCCCCGAGCGATCCCGCCAAGCGCTCCGAGCTGGCGGCAATCGCCTCCAAACTGCAGGGTCTTTACGGCAAGGGTAAGTGGTGTGGTCCCGAGGGCAAGGACAACTGCCGAGATTTGGAGCAGCTCTCGGAGGTGATGTCGCGCAGTCACAATTACGACGAGCTCTTGGATGCCTGGGTAGGCTGGCGGACCATCTCGCCGCCGATGCGCCCGCTCTATCAGCGCCTGGTGGAGCTGTCGAACGAGGGGGCGAAGGAAATTGGGTTCGCCGATACGGGCGATCTCTGGCGAGCCGGATACGACATGAGCTCGAACGATTTCGCGAAGGAGGTTGAGCGGCTGTGGGAGCAAGTTCGACCGCTGTACCAGGACCTCCATTGTTACGTGCGAGCGCAGTTGGTGAAGACCTACGGAAAGGACAGAGTACCGCCAACCGGTCCAATTCCTGCGCACCTGCTTGGCAACATGTGGGCTCAAGAGTGGAGCAAGCTTTATCCTCTGATTGAACCGTACAAGCGCGAGCCAAGCCTGGATGTCACCGCCGCTCTGAAGCGCAAAAAGTACGACGCCCCGCGGCTGGTGAAATTGGGAGAAGCATTTTTCACCTCCTTGGGCTTTGACCCGCTTCCGCAGACATTCTGGGAGCGATCCCTATTCACCAAGCCGAGAGATCGCGAAGTCGTCTGCCACGCCAGCGCCTGGGACCCCAACTACAACAACGACCTGCGAATCAAGATGTGCATCAAGATCGATGAAGAAAATCTGATCACCATCCACCACGAATTAGGTCACGACTATTACTTCCACTCGTATTACAAGCAGCCGACGCTCTTTCAGCTCGGCGCCAACGATGGATTCCACGAGGCGATCGGCGACGCGTTGACCCTGTCGATCAATCCCGCATACCTCAAGAAGCTGGGGCTGATCAGGGTGTTGCCGAAGGGCGACAAGGGATTGATCAATTTCCAGTTCAAGCAGGCGCTGGACAAAGTTGCATTTCTGCCCTTCGGGTTACTGATCGATCAGTGGCGTTGGGAGGTCTTCTCGGGAAAGGTCCGCCCGGAAGACTACAACGCCGCCTGGTGGGAGCTGCGGAGGAAGTACCAGGGAGTCGATGCGCCGGTTTTACGCCGGGAGCAGGACTTCGATCCCGGCGCGAAGTATCACGTCCCAGCCAACGTGCCCTACACCCGCTACTTCCTGGCTCGGATCCTCCAGTTTCAATTCTACCGAGCGCTCTGCGGGCTCGCTGATCACAACGGCCCGCTCTACACCTGCTCGATCTACGGGAACAAAGAAGCGGGGAAACGGCTGAAGGCGATGCTGGAGCTGGGGGCGAGCAAACCTTGGCCGGAAGCGCTTTACTTGCTCAGCGGACAGCGGCAGATGGACGCCACCGCTCTGCTCGACTATTTCGTCCCCTTGCAACACTGGCTCAAGAAGCAGAATGCGGGTCAGAAATGCGGGTGGTGAAACATTTCGCTTTGGCCGCGCTGATCGCATCCGGGTGCGCCGGGTCACGCAACCAAAGGTCGAGCGCGGAGGGCGCGTCCAAAGGAGGGGCGGTGCAGCTCAAAGCCGACCTGGTAGCGAAATTTGGCGCTGGTCAGAAAGCGCGAATCGAACGCGGGGTGGATCAGGTTTCGGCCCTCTGGCAAGAATCGGACGGCGACCTGGCCGAGTTCGCCCGATCGCAGTTCATCGGCGACCAAGCGATCCTCGATGCGACCTTCAAGCGATTCGAGGGAGTGTTGGAGCAGCTGGGCGGTCACTTCAACGAGATGGCTCGACATCTCAGGCAGTCAACGGACTTGGACTTGGGCCCACTGCTTCCTCTCGACCCCTTGCTGGCTGCCTTCGATCCTTCGGCCCACCTCTCGGACGACTTGTTCAAGACCAAAATCGCCTTCGTCGCCTTATTGAACTTTCCGCTCGTGCCACTGCAAACCAAGCTGACCGAAGCCGAGACCTACAGCCGTCGGAAATGGGCCGAGCTGCGCCTGACCGACCACTTCAACAGCCGAGTACCGGCGGAGATCCAGCAGGAGAGCTCCGCTGTCGCTGCCGCGGCTGAGCTGTACATCGCTCAATACAACATCTGGATGCATCACCTCTTAACGCCTTCCGGAGAGCGCCCCTTTCCGAAGGGCCTTCGGCTGATTAGCCACTGGAATCTTCGCGACGAGCTCAAGGCCGACTATGCCGATCCCAACGCGTTGACGAAGCAGCGGCTGATCATCAGGGTGATGGAGCGGATTGTCGACCAATCCATTCCCGAGGCGGTGATCGACAATCCAGCGGTGGACTGGGATCCGGAGTCGAACAGCGTCAAGTCGGCTCCGATGGCGGAGATCGAGGAGGGTGGCTCTCGCAGACTGGTTGCGCCTTCCACGACCCCTGAACCCAACACTCGCTACCAGCACCTGCTCTCACACTACCTCGCAGCGCGCAAAGCCGATCCTTACTCGCCCATCGCTCCGACGGCGATCGCTCGAAGCTTTGAAATCAATCGAGAGATACCCGAGGCCAAGGTCGTCGCGTTGCTCACCGAGGTGCTCAGCTCCTCGCAGGTACCGAAAGTGGCCGCGCTGATCGAGAAGCGACTGGGCAGAAAGCTCGAGCCGCAGGACCTCTGGTACAACGGTTTCCAGCCGAGTTCGAGCTACTCGGAGAAGCAGCTCGACCAGATCACCCGAAAGAAATATCCCTCCGCGCAAGCCTTCGCCGCGGATCTTCCGCGCATTCTGCAGAAGCTCGGGTTTTCAAAGAGTCGGGCGCAGTACCTCGCGTCGCACATCGTGGTCGATCCAGCTCGAGGCGCCGGTCACGCGATGCCGGCGCTCCGCCGCGGTGACTTTCCACACCTGCGAACCCGAATTGAAAAGGACGGGATGGACTACAAGGGCTACAACATCGCGATTCACGAGCTGGGGCACAACGTCGAGCAGGTGTTTTCGTTGTATGACGTGGATCAAATCCTCCTCGCCGGCGTTCCCAACAATGCCTTCACCGAGGCGCTCGCGTTTGTGTTTCAGGCGCGGGATCTGGAGCTGTTGGGACTCGCCAAGCCCGACAAGCAGTCGGAGCAGTTGCGGGCGCTCAACGATTTCTGGAGCACCTGGGAAATTGCCGGCGTGGCGCTGTTGGACGTCTCGGTCTGGCACTGGATGTACGATCACCCCAAGGCAACCCCCGCCGAGTTGCGCGATGCGGTGGTGCAGATTTCAAAAGAGCAGTGGAACCGGTTCTACGCGCCGGTCCTCGGGGGCAAGGACTCGTTGCTGCTCGGCATCTACTCGCACATGATTTCTTACCCGCTCTACCTTCCGGACTACCCGCTCGGCCACTTGATCGCCTTTCAAGTCGAGGAGCGGATTCGCCGTAGTGCGGACTTTGGCCAAGAGTTCGAGCGGGTCGCCAAGATCGGACGAGTCGTGCCGGATCGCTGGATGATCGCCGCCACCGGAGAGCCGATCAGCACGGGACCACTCCTGCGCGCGGTTGATCGTAGCTTGCGTTGACTATCCGAGTGGCTCTGGCAGATTGGCGGCCTCAAGCCTAGGAGGCTCCAAAATGCGGAGAACTCTCGTTGCGTGCGTGGCCGGTTCGATCGTCGCCGGGTGGGCATTCGCACAGGAAGCTAAACCGGCCGGTGCCCCGGATATGCGGAACATCGGACCGATGGCGCGCCTGCCGAAGAAGGCTCAGCAGGACCAGATGGAGCTAAAGACGTTCTTCAAGCAATGGGACACCGTGGGCAAGAAGGGCGATGTCAATGCGATGGCCGACATGATCGACTTTCCCGTGATCATGATGACCGACGACTCGAAGGGCAATTTCAAGATGGAGCAGTGGAACCGCGATCAATGGATCGGGGTGATGAAGCCCTTCATGGATCCGGCCCAGATGAAGGACGTGAAGTGGACGTCCAAGGAGACCTGCTTTCTGATATCGGATGACGTGGCTTCCTGCGAAGCGGCCGTCGCGATCCAGATGGGCAAGATGAAGGGAAAGTACAACGCCCACAGCATCGCGATTCGCAAAGACGGAAAGTGGAAGATCAAGGAAATGATGGAGGCGGGCTGGGGAGACATGCCCGCCCCCAAAACCTAGCTCACTCGTTCTCTCCCTCGCCGTCCCTCACCTCACCCGTCAGGGGATCCAGAATCAGCCGATCGCTTCTGGCGTGCTCGAAGTCGAACATCGCGTTCACCGGGCCGGCCACCGCGTCGGAGGAATTCTCGAGCTGTCCCAGGCCCCAGTTGTCTTCAACGAAGCGAAGCAAGGAGCTTTGATCGGTCAGGGAGTGATCAACGAAATTCCTTCTCGCCCAGGGTGAGACGACGAGCAGAGGAAGGCGTGGTCCAAATCCGCAACGCCCTCCGTACGGCGCAGGCGTCGATCCGCACATTCCGGGACCGGTCAGACCGTCTCGCACGGTCTGGGACTGGCTGACGATCGGCGGCATCGCGTGATCGTACCAGCCGTCGGAATCGTCGTAGGCGATGAACACCGCGGTGTGGCGCCACTCGCGCAGCCGCTGAAGCCGATTGATCGTATCCACCAAGAACTGCTGCTCGTCGAGGGGGTTTGAGTAGCCCGCGTGGCCGTCTTGGTACGCGGCGGCTTTGAGGTAGCTCACCTGCGGCAAGTTTCCGTTCTCCGCGGCCCGCCAGAAATCGTCGATGTCGTACTGATGATTCGCTTCATCGGTGCGGCCGATCATGTCGATCGAGCCGGGCGGTAGATGATGCGGATTGAAGGTGGAGGCGTAGTATTGGAACGGCTGGTGATGCGGAATGTAGTCAGTCACCGTCGCGCCGGCGATGTTCACGTGGGTGCGGCCACAAACCGCGGTCCCGTCCGGACGCCGCTGGGTTGGAGCGAAGCCCCCTTGGAACCATCCCCAGGTGATCGCGTTATCGTTCAGGAGATCGCCCACGTTTCGCCCCCCCATCGCAACCGTGCCGAGGGCTGGATTGACGCAGTCATCGTATCCCGGACGAGGATCTCCAACGATCGTGTTGTCGATCACGTCAGAGATGGTGATTGGCTGGCGAACCACGGTAGCCGGATGGGTCTGCCCAGCGATCAGATTTAGCGCTCCGGGTGTCGAAGGTCCAAAGACTGTATTGTAGGAGTTGTCGTTCATCGCGAAGTGCTGCGCGTAATTCCAGAACGCGGTGACGGTGTTCCCATCGTAGTAGCCCATCACCATCGCTGGCCCGATTCCGTAATCGCAGCCTTGGCCGCCTCGTCCCACAAACTGGACGAATTTATCCATCAGCCCGTGGTTCATCGCCAGCTGCTCATCTCGGTAGTCGTGGCCCTGGTCGCAGGTGACTGCCTGGGAGCGATCAAGTCGAAACGGCGCTGCGCTATTTGGGTTGGTAAGCAACAGCGTGCCAAGCAGGCCGTTGACAGAAGGCGTGTTCGCCGCGGCGGTGAAGCGCGGTTCCCCCGGGGGATTGGCAGCCCTCGGGTAGGTCCCGAAGTAGTGATCGAAGGAAACATTTTCTTGGAAGATGATCACCAAGTGCTCGATCGGTGTCGTCGCTGGGCCCGCGAGCGCTGGCCATGCAACAACGCTCAACATCACAAGTGCCGTCAGAAAAGCTCGCTTCGGAATTCTCAAGCTCATTTGCCCTCCAGTTGAAAGAGCTAGCAGGGTAACGATCGCGGGAGGCCGGAACGTGAATTCTCAGCAAACACTTGGTCAAGCATCCGTGTTGTCGCGACTTCCCCGCCTCTGGCAGTTTTTGTGGTCTCCTTGTCATTGCAGACAAGGGGCAAGTCGTGCACGATCGAGCGATGGCTGCGCGGAATGTGCATCGGGTCGCGGCGCTGGGGTTTCCAGAGGCGCAGATGCTCGACATCTGCGGTCCGCTCGAGGTGTTCTCGCGCGCTTCGCGGTTGCTCTCCGACGAGGGGCGGGGCGGGGCCGAGGCCTACAGCGTCGAGTTGCTGGCGCGCCAGCGAGGTCCGCTTCGGACCTCTTCGGGCATCGAGCTGATCGCTACCCGGTCGTTTACGGCCGTTCGAGATGGCTTGGATACGGTTCTGGTGGCGGGCGGGCGTGGTGCTCATGCCGCGCTGAAGGACCGCGCGCTGATCGATTGGGTTCTCCGGATTGCTCCGCGGGTGCAGCGAATTGCCTCGGTGTGCACCGGCGCCTTCGTGCTGGCCGAGGCTGGGTTGCTGGACGGCAAGCGGGCGACCACCCACTGGGCGAGCTGCGAGCGTCTGGCGCAACAGTATCCGCGGGTTTCGGTGGAGCGTGACCCGATCTTCATCCGCCAGGGTCGGATCTACACTTCCGCCGGGGTGACCGCCGGAATGGATCTCGCTCTTGCGATGGTGGCCGAGGATCACGGAGCGCAGCTCAGTCGCGCCGTCGCACGGCAGCTCGTGCTCTTTCTGCAGCGGCCCGGTGGGCAGTCGCAGTTCAGCGCTCAACTGGCGGTTCAACTCTCCGATCACACTCCGCTTGCCGAGTTGCAGGCCTGGATGGCGGACCACCTGAAGGAGGATCTTTCGGTGCCGGCGTTAGCCCATCGAGTGGCAATGAGTCCGCGCAACTTCGCCCGGGTCTTTACCCGCACCGTGGGAGTGACTCCTGGTCGCTTCGTTCAACACATCCGCATGGAGGCGGCGCGCCGGCGGCTCGAGGAGAGCGACGACGCAATCGAGAGGATTGCGGAGGAATGCGGCTTCGGCACTTCGGAGTCGATGCGGCGAGCGTTTTTGAGCTCGGTACGAGTAGCTCCAAGCGATTACCGCAGCCGCTTCTCCGACCCGGTAAGCTCGACGATCAGAGAGACTGCCTGATCAAGCAGGCGTGTCCCGGAGCAACGAGAGAGCGAGCAGATTCCAGGAGATGAAGTTCCCCGATGGGGGCCACAGCCCCTGCCCAGCGTCGTTGTAGCATTCGTGCAGTCCGCCTTGCCGCGCCAAGGCATTGGTCAAAAGACGCGCTGTCTTGAGGGCTAGCTCGCGGGCCAACTCGCGCTCTCCATAGCGGGCCAAGCCGGACGCAAGATAGTAGTTGGCCAGCACCCAAACCGGTCCGGACCAGTTGGAGACCGGGCTTCGTTGATTTCTGCGCTCGTCGAACACCATCATCCTCGGTGCCTGCTGGAAGAAGACGTCGTCCGCCGGAGTGGTGCGGACGCCGAATGGGCCCCAGTAGGCGGCCGGATCGGCGAGCTTGCGGATCAGTCGAGTGGCACGCGCCTTGGACGGGATTCCGGCATAGAGAGGCAGCAAGCCGGTCCAGCTCTGGCAAGGCCGAATCCGCCCATCCGCCGCGAGCCAGCCGACCACCTCTGCTTGCGGGAGGGTCGCTCCATGCTGCCATCGCAGGCCAACGTAGTAGCCCGCTTCCTCCTCGTCCCACCACAGCAATTGCTCGATCCGCTCGCGCAACTTGCTCGCCTTCTCTTCCCACTCCGCGTCGGCTCGACCGAGCTTGCGGCAGAGCTGCGCCACCGCGAGGTACTCGAGCACCATCAAGGCGTTGGTGTCGGGCCCCTCCACTGACTTCGGAGGCAGCCCTGCAGTCAGGATGTCCGAATCGAAGCCGCTCTGGCGGGAGGAGTGAGTCACGAACAGCCCATGCAGCCCGACATACTGGGCTTCGACGAAGCGAATGAATCGGCAGGTGGCTTCGAGGACCTGATGGCGCTCGGCCCACTCGAGGCCCTCGGGTCCGAGCGCCTCGACGACTCGCAGGGCGTACTGCGCGATCACGGGTTTGGCGGGTTCGCCGTCGCGCGTCTTGTGCGGAAGCTCGGTCCGGTGCACCCAGCCATCCGGACTGGCGCATTCGAAGAGGCAAAGCAGGCTACCGGCAGCGGCGTCGCGAAACTCCGGGTGCCTCACCAGCTCGATCGATGACTCGCTCGCATCGTGGTGGAAAAGACCGAGGCTGTAGTCGCCCGCCAAAAATCCATCTCCCCGATCTGATTTCGGATCGCGCAGATATTCTTCCGTCTGGGGACTGGCGGGCATCGGCGCGAACCAGGGATGGCGGAAGCGGGCCACCGGCTCTCGAATGCATCTTCGCGCCTGATCGAGCAGGTACTTTCGAAGGACATCGTCGCTCGGGCCTTCGCTGGGCATGCAACTACTTTGGCGCGCCGCCCACGTCGAGCAACTCGACCTCGAACACCAGCGTCGCGCCACCCGGAATCGTCGGAGGCCGACCCTGGTCTTGGTAGGCGATCGATGAGGGACACACCAGCTTGGACTTGCCTCCCACCTTCATTTTCTGCAAGCCCTCGGTCCAGCAGGGGATGACGCCGCCCAGTTTGAATTCGGCCGGTTCATTTCGCTTGTACGAACTGTCGAATTCGGTGCCGTCGATCAACGTGCCCCGATAATGCACCTTCACCGTATCCGACTCCTTCGGGGATGGACCGGTACCGGGCTTCAGCTCGAGGTAGATCAGACCGCTGGCCGTCTTGACCGCTCCCTTCTCAGCCGCGGCCTTGGCCATGAATGGCTGGGCTTTCTTCTTCTCGGCCTCGGCCTTCACCGACGCGCGCGCTCGCTGCAGGGCGTCGATCTTGGGCCGGTACTCGTCGATCGAAACCTGGGGTTTCGCGTCGGTCGCTCCGTCGGTGATCCCCTTCTTGATCGCCTCCAGCTCGGCCTTGCTGATACTCAAGGTGCTCAGGTTTTTCCCGAGCATCACCCCGAGCGTGTACAGGGTCTTCTCGTCCTCGGTCTTGAAGGTCTGCGCTGCGCTAGCTGTGAAGGACGCCGCCATCATCCCGACGGCCAGCACTGCTGTCTTGAACATGTCCCTGCCTTTCCTGGAAATGTGCCGCTTAACACGCTTGTTGGCCGACCGGCGCATTTTCCTTGTAGCGAACCGCGCCTTTCGCTTGTCTCTGCGCTGATGAAAACATTTTGGATGCTGGGATCGGTCGCCCTTTTCAAGAGTTGCGTCGCGTTGGCGGATTCCGATCTGCGCGAGATCGTCAAGGAGCACCGGCTCTCGAACGGAATGAAGTGGTTGATTGTGGAGCGACGGGAGGCTCCTGTTTTCACCGGTTTCATCCGAGTGAAAGCCGGTGGAGCGGACGAGGAGCCCGGCTACACCGGCCTCGCTCACCTCTTCGAGCACATGGCGTTCAAGGGAACCCCGGTTTTGGGCACCAGCGATTTCGAAGCGGAAAAGAAGTTGCTCAAGCAGATTGCCAAAGTCGGCGATGCGATTGCAGCGCTGGAGCGCGCGAACAAAGGGCATAGCCAGGAGGCTGAGAATCTGCGCAAACGGTTGAGCCAGCTTCAGCAAGAGGAGGACAAGATCGCCGACCAGGACGCGCTCTCCAAGCTTTACGAGCTGAATGGGGCCCAGGGTCTCAACGCCACCACCGACAAGGATTTGACCAGCTACTTCGTCAGCTTGCCGAAAAATCGCCTCGAGCTGTGGTCTTTGGTGGAAGCCTCTCGCCTGGCCTCTCCGGTCCTTCGCGACTTCTACAAGGAGCGGGACGTGGTGATGGAGGAGCGGCGATTGCGGGTGGACTCCGATCCCGGGGGCCTGGTCTACGAAGAATTGAATCAGGTCGCCTTCACCACTAGCCCCTATCGTTGGCCGGTGGTCGGCTATGCACAAGATCTGGAAGCAATGACCCTGAAGCAGGCGCAGGAATTCCACCAGCGCTTCTACGTGCCGACCAACACCGTGGGCTGCCTGGTCGGAGACGTGAAGTTTTCGGAGGTCGTTCCGCTCCTGGAGCGGACATTCGGGACGATTCCTGCGAGTCCCCGGCCACCTCCCCTCGAGTTCGCCGAACCCGAGTCGCGGTATCAACGTCGGTCCACCGTTTTCTTCGACGCCAGCCCTCGGTTGATGATCGGTTTTCGAAAACCAACCATTCCAGATCGGGACGACTTCGTGTTCGATGTCCTTCAAATCCTGCTCGGACAGGGGCGCACGGCTCGGCTCCACCGCCGGATGGTCTTGAAGGACCGGACCGCGCAGTTCGTAGGCGCCTTCGATGGGCCCGGCTCGAGGCTGAACAACCTGTTCATCATTGCGGCGATTCCGCTCAACAAGACCAAGGTCTCCACCTTGGAAACTGCACTGTGGGAAGAGCTCAATCGGTTGAAGACGGAGAAGGTTTCGGAAAAAGATCTCCAGCGGATTCGCAATCGGGTAATCGTCGATCGGGCGCGGTCGATCGAATCGAACTCTGGGTTGGCGGAAACACTGTCCTACTTCGAGGCGGTGGCGGGCGACTGGCGTTACGCCGCGGATCACCCCAAGCAGATCGAGTCGATCACCGCGGAGGACATTCAGCGAGTCGCTAAAAAGTACTTCACCCTCGAAAATGCGGTGGCGGTGGATCTCGTGCGACCTCACGCCGCGCCCCGAGGCTCGCCATGAATCGGCTGGCGATCCTCACATTGGCGGTTCTGGTCTCCTGCGCCACCGACCATCAGCAAGCGGCTCCCAGCCTTCCGGGCCAGGAAAAGCCGCGGACGACCTCGTCGGCAAGCACCGAAGAGCCGGGGGTTGGTTACTTTCCTTTGCCACCCGCGCTCTCCGCGGATCCGACCAAGCTGAAGATTCCTCCGCTGGATTTCAAGGTGCGGAAGCCGGAGCGGATCGCTCTATCGAACGGGATGACGCTTTACCTCGTCGCCGACCACTCCACTCCGCTGGTGGAGTTGCGCGCGCTGATCGCTGCGGGCACGGTTGACGATCCACCGGAAAAGGTCGGACTGGCAGAGCTGATGTTCGGATTGTTGGCGTCCAGTGGGACCCGGAGCCTGAGCGCGGATCAGCTCGACGAATTACTTGAGTTCTACGCTGCCGATTCCGGGGGCGGTAGCGCCGAGGAGTACTCCTCGGTTGAGATCAGCCTGCGCAGTCAGGATCTCCAACGGCTCTTCTCGGCGTTGATCGAAATACTGCGGTACCCCCGATTCCAGAAGGATCGCTTCGAAATCGCGGTAGCCCGCACGATCGAGTCGATCCAGCGCCGACCCGACAGTCCCGACGGGCTCGCGATGCGCGCGCTTCGGAAGGCAATCTTCGGGCCGGACAGCCTGTTCGGCAGAGAAAGCAGCGAGAAGACGATCAAGAGCATCTCGCTGGCCGATATCCACAATTTCCACCAGCGAGCGGTCGTGCCGAAGGCGATTTCGCTGATGATCACCGGAGACTTCGAGCGCGAATCAACGCTCGCGCTGATCAGGCAGCACGCCGAGACCTGGGTCGGCGGTGAGAAGATCGCCAGGCAGTATCCGCCACCGACGAAGCTGTCTCGCCGGGTGGTGTTCGTCCCCAAGGAGATTGCTCAGTCCAAGATTCGAATTGGCGAGCATGGGTTTTTCCGCCTCGCGCCGGAGGAATACGCAATTCGGGTGATGAGCAACGCGCTCGGCGGTTCGTTGGGAGCCGGGCGGTTGTTCCGCGAGGTGCGCGGCGCGAAGGGGCTAGCGTACTCCGCGTATTCGGTCGCGGCACCTGGGCCCACGGGTGGCTACTTCTTCGCCGCCGCGGATACGAAGCCACCGTCCACTTCGGAAGCCACCGACGCGATTCTCAAAATCCTCCACGACATTACCGGACCGCGACCACTTTCAGCCGCCGAAATTTCGGTAGCATCCGACCAATACTTGAACTCCTTCGTGTTTCGGTTCGATTCGGCCGAGAAAATCGCTTTCGAGAAGGCGGTGTTCGACTTCTTCGGGTATCCCGAGAACTACCTCGACACCTTCCGCGACAAGATTGCCCATGTCACTCCTTCCGATGTGCTGGCGGCCGCGAAAATGCTGGTGAAGCTCGATCAGATGCAGATCGTGATCGTCGGGCCTGCCAACCAGGTCGGGGATCTGTCGCGGTTTGGTCCCGTCGTCACGATCCACGATGTCCAGGCCTTTCGCTGAACCGCCTCCAACGGCGTTGACAGATCAAATTCGGAGTGCGAAGTCCATCGCTTGGTGAGAGACCCATTCGGTGTTCCCATCGCCGTTTTCCTCTCTGTCCAGCTGATGGCGGCGGATTTGGCTCCGGATTCTGGATCCGCATCCGACGGGGGTCGTGCTGCGCCTGCCGCAGTGTCCGACCTCGAAGGCCCGCCCCCGGCGGTCATCGATTGGCAGGAGTTGACCCTGCGAGCGACTGGATCCGGACCTCCGGACTTCACCGCGGTCACCGCCGCGCAGGCGAGAGCTGCGGCGGAAAAATCGGCGCAGGCGAGCGCGGTGAGAAGTCTGGAGCGCGGTCTGAAAAGCGTGAAGCTGACCCAGACCCAAAAATTGGGCGATCTGATCGAGCAGCCGGAGATCGGCGACAAGGTGCGGCAGCTGATCGGCAAGTACCGGATCACTGCGAAGCGATATTTTTCGGATCACGGGCTGGAGCTGGACGTCGAGCTTCCGCTTCCACCGATCGCGGACCTGGTCCTTCCCGCCGGCTCCCCACCGCCCCGAGCCGGGGGAGCCGCGCCTAACAAAAGCTCCGGATTGATCGTCGATGCCCGGGGTCTGGACGTCACCCCCGCGCTCGCTCCGAAGCTGCTCGATGAGCAAGGTAAGGAGGTCTACGGAATCGTTTTCTTGAGCGCCGAGGCTCGCCGGTCGGTCGGAGTCGCCGCGTACAGCAAGGTCATGGCTGACGCAAAAAAGAGCAATCGGATCGGTGAACGGCCCTTAACCGTGAAAGCATTGAAAGCCGCTGGTTCGGACTTGACGCTCGGCTCCGCGGCGGTCCGCGCCATCGAGGAGAGCATCCCAACCTACCTCACCGATGGCCGCGTCGTGATCGTCCTCGGACCGGCGCCGAAAAGGTAAGGGCTCGATGGACCCGCACTGGTTGAACGTGCCCAATTGCATCACGCTGTTCCGGTTCGCGCTGGTCCCGGTTTTCGTCTGGCTCTATCTGGTCGAGGATCCGGAATGGGCGCTCGGCTGTTTCACGGTTGCGGCAATCTCGGATGGATTGGACGGATTCTTTGCTCGGCTGTTGAATCAGCGCACCAAGCTGGGTGCGATCCTCGACCCGATCGCCGACAAGCTGCTGGTGTTCGCCGCGCTGGTGGTGCTGGTTATTCAGCACCGCATTCCTCTCTGGCTGATCCTGCTTCTGGGCGGTCAGAATCTGCTGATGATCCTGGGAGCAGGGATGGTCAAATGGAAAAATCTCGAGATTCCCACGTCGCCCTCGCGCATCGGCAAGTACGCGACCTTCACGCTGATCTGCCTGGTGGTGCTCGCGCTGGTAACTTCCAGTGAGCGCGCCCCTCGCGCCCTGGATGCCTATGTTCCGGTACTGGCCTTCATCTCGGCGCTGTGCGTGGTGATCAGCACGATCCAGTACTTTGCGCGCTTCGGGTACCTGTGGTTCGAGCCCGCGAGACCGAGATGAAGCGCTTGGCCGCACTTTACCGAGAGATCGTCCAGTGTCGAGCTTGTCCGAGACTGGTGAGTTGGCGCGAGCAAATCGGGGAGGAGAAGCGACGCGCATACCGAGATTGGGAGTACTGGGCGCGGCCAGTGCCGGGATTTGGGGATCCGCGCGCCAGCTTGGCGATTGTCGGATTGGCCCCCGGGGCGCACGGCGCCAACCGAACCGGACGCATGTTCACCGGCGATTCCTCTGGAAAGTTTTTGTACGCCGGGCTGTTTCGCGCCGGCTTCGCGAACCAAGCTTCGAGTGAGTCGCGCGACGACGGCCTGGAATTGCGCGGAGCGTACATCGTGGCGGCGCTGCGATGCGTGCCGCCCGACAATCGCCCAATGCCGGACGAGCTGAACCGGTGCGCGCCATTTCTCGACCGAGAGCTGGAGCTGCTGCCGGTCAGAGTGATGCTGGCGCTCGGCGCAATTGCCTGGGATGCAAGCCTCCGATACCTGGCCAGACGGGGAGCGACGATCCCTCGTCCTCGACCTTCGTTCGGACACGGAATCGAGCTTTCGCTGCCACCGTCGCCGGTGGTGCTCGGCTGCTACCACGTCAGTCGGCAGAACACGCAAACGGGAAAGTTGACGGAAGCGATGTGGGATTCTGTTCTGGCGCGGGTCAAGGAACTGCTTGTCGGCTGCAATCGGTAGTGCCACAACGACGTAGCGGAGTAGGCGGGGAGGCAATTCGTGTCCGCTTCACATTGTGCAAGACCCTGGTTTCTACTTCCGCTGCTCTGGCCGTTCTGGCTGGTAGGCTGGATCCTCAAAATGACCGGTCGCTTGATCGGAGTAATGATCGGGTTGTTGCTGATGACGGTCGGAATCGTGCTGACGCTCACCGTTGCGGGCGCGATCATCGGATTGCCGCTAGGTTTCATCGGCCTCCTGCTGACCATTCGATCTTTGTTCTGAACGTCGCCGCTGTCGCACCTGAACTGCGCAGGTAGGGAATTCGCGTCTCAGCTCCGCCGTGTCTGCACGGTATGATGTGCCGTAGCGCTCCGCCATGGGCGATAGCCGGAACTCGGAAAGTGAAACGAAGGAGGTGCCGTTCGGGCACTGGGCGTATGAGCCGGAAAGCCCGGCGGAGAGCGCCTCCCTCGTAGGAAGAATCCTCGGACGATACAAGGTCATCGCTCTGATCGGCCGAGGCGCGATGAGCGAGGTCTACCGGGCCCAGGATCAGTTCCTCGGTCGTGAGGTGGCGATCAAGGTACTTCGCGCGCACCTGTCCCAGCATCCGCTCGCCCTCGCCCGTCTGGAGCGCGAGAGGAAGGCGGTGACCTCTCTCAGTCATCCCAACATCCTTGCGATCCAGGATGCTGGAACCGAGCACGGCATCGTGTACGAGGTGATGGAGCTTCTCGACGGAGAAACGCTTCGCTCACGACTGCGGCGGTCGCCGTTGCGCTGGGAACAGGCAGCGCCGATTGCAATCGCGATTTCGGAGGGACTCGCCGCCGCGCACCGCAAAGGCATCATTCACCGGGATTTGAAGCCGGAGAACGTCTTCATCACCAAACAGGGGACCGCCAAGATTCTGGATTTTGGAATTGCCCGGATCACATCCGACTTCTTGCAGGCGGAGAAGGCCCGGCCGGAAGAGATCCATCAGACCATGCCGGGAACGGTTCTCGGAAGCGTCGGATACATGTCCCCGGAACAAGCACGGGGCGAGACGGCGGAGGTCACCAGCGATATTTTTTCTCTGGGGTGCATCCTCTATGAAATGATCGCCGCGCGGCGACCCTTCTCCAAGCCAACCGAAGCGGAAACGCTCGCTTCGCTGTTTACCGACGAGCCCTTATCGTTGCTTCGAAGTGGCGAGGAAATCCCGGGGGGCCTGGATGAGATCGTTCGCAGGTGCCTCCAAAAGAATCCGCGATTGCGTTTTCAGTCCGCGAACGAGCTGAGCCGCGCCCTGCAGTCCATTCTCTTCAAACCGGGCGCGAAGATGTCGATGCTGCCGATCGCCGTCCTGCCCTTTCTCGACGAGACTGGCGAAGCGTCGCTCGAATACCTGAGCGACGGGATTGCAGAGAACCTGGCTCGCGAGCTGTCGCACAACCCACGCCTTCGGGTCGTCGCCTTCTCCACCGCCTCGCGCTACCGAGGAAAGGCGGTGGATCGAAAAGGACTCGGTCGCGAATTGGGCGTCAAGTCGCTGGTCTTCGGCAGCCTGTCCAAGAGTGGCGAGCAATTGATGCTCGAAGTTCTTCTCCAGAATGGCGGCGACGCCTCGCGGCTCTGGGAGAAGCAATATTCACGCAGACCGAATGACTTGCTCAGCCTGCAAGCCGACACGGTGACCGCTATCTCCTCGGCGCTCGAAGCTGCGCTCTCAGCCCATCAGCTCGAGGGGCTGACCCGCCGCTGTGCGGGGAGCGGCGAGGCTTACCGGCTGTACCTGATGGGGCTGCAGCTTTTGAAGCGTTCCATCCCACCTGACTTGAGCGGAAGCCTGGAACACTTCAATCGGGCGCTGGATGAGGATGCGAACTTTGCGTTGGCGTACCTGGGGGTCGCCGACGCGTACTACGCACTGTCCCATGGATTCTTGTCGGCTCGTGAGGCGGTCCCCCAAGCGAAGGCCGCCTGTTTGCGGGCGATCGAGCTGCAGCCGGATCTGTTCGAGGCGCATGCTTTGCTGGGCGTGATCAAGTCGCAGGACGAATGGGACTGGTCCGGCGGGGAGGCCTCGTTTCGCCGCGCGCTGGAGCTCTGTCGGCACTGCAGCGCGACTCGACACCGGTATGGCATCTTCCTCGTTCAGACCGGGAGGTCGAACGAGGCGACCTTGGAGCTGGATTGGGCGCAGCGGCTGGATCCGCTCTCCGCCGAGGTCGCGGTCACCGCCGCTTGGCCGCTGGTGAAGACGGCTCCCGCGCTGCGGCAACACAAAAGCGCGATCCAAAGACTAAAAAGGATTTGCGCCCTTCATCCTCAAAACATCGCAGCAGCTCATCTGCTGGCCATCTGCTACGCGGATCGACAGCGTTACGACGAGGCCTCCACCGTTCTGGTGGGCGCACTGGCGTTGGTGCCGGACAACTCGCAGTTGCTGTCGAGGCTGGGATACATTTACGGGCGGGCCGGGGACGCGGAAGGCGTCCGCTGGGCCCTCTCTCGCCTCGCGGAGCTCGCTCCAGTTCAACGCGTTAGCCCCGTCCACACTGCGCTGGTGCATACCGGCTTGGGAGAAAGGGAACCGACATTCGACTATTTGGAGCGGGCCTACCAGGAGCGAGATCGAATGCTTTCAATGCTCAAGGTTGATCCGGCGTGGGATGAGTTTCAGACCGACACGCGCTTTCGAGATTTGTTGCGGCGAATCGGCTTGGAACCTTCGGCGTGAAGCTCGGATTGCGAGCGTGCCTTCGGCGCCGGTGGGCTTGGTCAACGCCGGCGCTCTGCGTGGATGTACCGCTCAAGCCGAGCTTTCAGTCGCGGCAGCTCCTTAAGGCTGTCGGGACGCTTATCCACCTCGAAGTTGCGGATTCCCTCCAAGATCACCTCGCGGGCGCGCTCGGGCTGCCCGGCGATAATGAGGAAATCCGAGGCGCGATCGAACATCCACCGCTTCCCCCTTAACTGCTCGGCGGCGGCTGTCCAGTTCGACATCTTCGCGAGGAAGGGGAGTCCTGCGCGCTCCACATCCAAGAGGAAGCCCGCCATCACCTCAGCGTCGCCGGGAGCGCCCCTCAATCGCCTGCGCAACTGCCCCGTCCACCCCGGAACGTCCCAATCCATGGCGCTCGCCACCGCGTCTGGCGCGTCGTCCCCGCCCCATTCCGCGCGATACCAGCGCGCGTACGCCGGGGAGGTCACTTCCCAGATTGTCCAGAACGAGCAGTCGTCTTCGAAATTGTTCCGATCGAGGGCCACATGGATCGCGTGGCGAAAGTCGCCCTGCGCCCGCGCGAAGCGCAGCCGTGACGTAGCAAAACGGAACCCCTCGCGCTCGAGCGCCGGGATCGCGCTCTCGCCCAGACGGATCAGGAACAGATCCCTTGGCTTCACCATTTGTTGCGATCTCCTATCCATTGCTATATCGAATCGATGCCGTCCGTTTTGACGTTCTCCGTGAGAAATGAGCTTTCAAGAGGTTAAAACGCCAGTAGTGTCAGAACCTGGGGTCCTTAGCTCAGTGGTAGAGCACTACCTTGACACGGTAGGGGTCAGTGGTTCGAACCCACTAGGGCCCACTGAGCGATGGTAGACCAAATCACCGTTACCCTTCCTGACGGAAGCAAACAGCAGGTGGCGAAAGGCACCGCGATCGCCGAGTTCGTGAAGCAGAAGATCGGCGCGGGGCTGGCGCGAGCCGCGATCTTCGCCCAGGTGAATGGGAAAGACGTGGACCTCAGCCGTCCGTTCGAGTCCGACGCGACGCTGCGGATCTTCACCAACAAATCGCCCGAGGCGCTGGAGGTCGTCCGGCACGACGCCGCCCATGTGGTGGCCAGCGTGGTTCAACGACTTTTCCCCGGAACCCAGGTCACGATCGGCCCGACGATCGAGGACGGGTTCTACTATGACTTCTACCGTCCGACTCCTTTCACCCCTGAAGACCTCGAGCAGATCGAGGCAGAAGCGAACGCGGAGATTGCCAAGGATCTGCCGTTCGTCCGCCGGGAGGTCTCGCCCGAGGAGGCCGAGAAGCTCTTTTCCTCGAAGGGTGAGACATTCAAGGTAGAGATCATCCGCGATGTGGTTGAGAAGGGCGCGAAGACGCTCACTCTCTACAGCCATGGGGATTGGGTCGATTTTTGTCTCGGGCCCCACGGTCCTTCGACCGGCAAAATCGGGGTGATCAAGCTGCTGAGCTCGAGCGGCGCGTACTGGCGCGGCGATCATCGAAACCCGATGCTTCAGCGGATCTACGGGACCGCCTTCTTCGACAAGAAAGCGCTCGAGGAGCATCTGCATCGCATCGAAGAGGCGAAGAAGCGCGACCACCGCAAGCTGGGAAAAGAGCTGGACCTGTTTTACTTCCATCCGTTTTCGCCTGGCGCCGCATTCTGGAGCCCGAAGGGGACTGCCCTCTACCAGGTGCTCTCCGATTACATGCGCAAGCTCACGCTCGACAACGGCTATGTAGAGGTCAAAACGCCGCTTCTGTACAACAAGGGGCTGTGGGAGATCTCCGGCCATTGGGGCAAATACCGCGAGAACATGTTCCTGGTGCTCGACAACGAGACCGGGGAGCACGACTTCGGACTCAAGCCGATGAACTGCCCTTCACACCATCTGTTCTACGGCTTCAAAAAGCGCAGCTATCGGGACTTGCCGATGCGCCTTCATACCCAGGACATCCTCCACCGCAACGAGGCGTCCGGAACGCTCGGAGGACTCACCCGCGTTCGGCAGTTCGCCCAGGACGACGCCCATATCTACTGCGAAGAGAAACAGATCGGCGATGAGGTGCGGCGGTTCATCGAGCTAGTGGACCGGGTCTACAACGCGGTGGGCTTGAAGTATTCGGCGAAGTTTTCCACCCGTCCGGAAGTACGCCTCGGCGACGACGCGCTGTGGGACCGGCTGGAGATGACGCTCAAGAAGGTCTTGGACGACCTCAAGTTGCCCTACCAACTCGCGCCCGGGAACGGCGCCTTCTACGGGCCGAAATTTGATTTCGATGTTTCCGACAGCATCGGGCGAACCTGGCAGCTGGGGACGATTCAGCTCGACTACCTGGCCGCCGAGCGCTTCAACTTGACCTACGTAGGCGAGGATAACACCGAGCACCGCCCGGTCGTCCTCCATCGGGCGATCTACGGCTCGTTCGAGCGCTTCATCGCCATCCTGGTGGAGCACTTCGCTGGCGCGTTTCCGGTATGGCTCGCTCCGGTTCAGGCAGTGGTGGTCACCGTGGCCGACCGTCAACTGGACCATGCTCGGAAAGTCCTGTCGGTCCTGCGCGGCAAAGGTTTCCGCGCGGAGTTAGATGAACGCGGCGCCACGTTGAATGCGAAAATCCGCGAAGCTCAGTTGCAGAAAATTCCGTTCACGCTGGTAGTCGGCGACAAAGAAGTCGAGCAGAACGCCGTTTCCCCCCGCCGCTATGGCGGGGAAGATCTCAAGCTGATGCCGTTGTCAGCGTTCCTCGAATTGCTGACCAAGGAGGCGCAGCTGCCATGAAATGCCATTGGCACAAGGTCGGCTTGACTCTAGGTCACAGCAAAGTATCTTACCCCGCTCGTCTTTCGAGGGGGCTGGGTATCACCCTCACGGCGGTATCCCGCCGACACTAGGAGGTATTCCACATCGCTCGCGACCAGAGAACCAATCGCCGGATCCGCGCTCGGGAGGTGCGCGTCGTAGGTCCAGCGGGTGAGCAGCTCGGAGTCCTCACAATTGAAGCAGCCCTGGAGAAGGCCGGTGAGTTCGGATTTGACCTGGTCGAGGTCAACCCGATGGCCAAGCCGCCCGTCTGCAAAATCATGGACTACGGGCGCTTCAAGTACGAGGAGAAGAAGAAAGCGTCCGAGGCGAAGAAGAAGCAGGTGATCGTCCACCTCAAGGAAGTGAAGCTCCGACCGAAAACCGAGGAGCACGACTATGGATTCAAAATTCGCAACATTCGGCGCTTCCTCGAGGAAGGTAACAAGGCACGGGTAACGATCATGTTTCGCGGGCGCGAAATCACCCACAAAGAGCTGGGACAGTCGGTCCTCGACGAAGTCGTGGGCGACCTCAAGGAGGTCGCGGTCGTCGAGCAGCAGCCGCGGATGGAAGGCCGGCAGATGTTTATGATTTTGGCTCCGAACGCCAAGGTGGCTCAGCGCGCTCGTGAGCTGGCCCGACAGCAGTTGGCGATGGCGGCGGCCAAGAAACAGCACCCACCCGCGGAGAAGCCCACGACCAAACCGGCTCAATCCCCGGGCAAATCAGCGGACGCGATGCCGGCCGAGAAGCAGCAGAGCGCGAGCCCGATCCCGAGCGGAACCGAGTAAGAAATGCCAAAGCTAAAGACAAAGGGCGGTGCGAAGAAGCGGTTCGAGGTAAAAAAGAGCGGCAAGGTCAAGCACGCCAAGGCCTATGCCAAGCACAAATTCACGATGGGGAAGACGCCCGCCTCCAAGCGTCGCAACCGAGGCATGGGATTTCTGAAGCGGGTGGATGCGAAGAAGGTAATCAAGGAACTTTTCCCCTACGGACGTTAATCTCTCCGCCGGAGACGTTAGATGCGAGTCAAAAGAGGCTTCAAGGCGCGCAGGCGCCGCAATCGGATTCTAAAGCTGGCCAAGGGTTACCGAGGCCGTCGAAAAAACTGCTACAAGCGGGCCAACCAGGCGGTGGAGCGGGCGTTGGACTACGCCAGCCGCGACCGCGCGCGCAGGAAGCGCGACTTCCGTTCTCTGTGGATCGTGCGGATCAATGCCGCCGCCCGTGCGTTCGGACTCAGCTATTCGAGGCTGATCGCCGGTCTGACAAAGGCCAAAGTCGGCCTCGATCGAAAAATTCTGGCCGATCTGGCGGTGACTGATCCGGAGGGGTTCAAGGCGTTGGCCAGCATCGTCAAAGCTGCCTGATGCAAGATCGCCTCAAGGCTCTTCTCGAGCGGGCGCGCACCGAAATCTCCTCGGCCTCTGATCCCGCAAGGGTGGAAGAGCTTCGCATCCGTTACCTGGGTAAGAAGGGCGAGCTCTCCGCCGTCCTGAGCGGGATGGGAAAGCTCGCCGCGGAGCAACGCCGCTCGATCGGTGAGATTGCCAATTCGGTCAAGGCCGAAGTCGAGAAGCTTCTCGCGGAGGCGATCGAGCGGGTCGAGCTGTACAAGCTGGATGCTGAGCTGCGCGGTCCCAAACTCGATGTCACGTTGCCGGGGCGCTACCGGGCGCCGGGGCATCGGCATCCGGTGTCGAGCACTCTGGAAGAGATGATCCAGACGTTTCGGCGGCTGGGCTTCGACGTCGCCACCGGTCCGGAAATCGAGCTGGACTACTTCAATTTCGAGGCTCTGAATATCCCGAAGGACCATCCTGCGCGCGACATGCAGGACACCTTCTACCTCGATGCGAGCTGGCTCCCGAGGGAGATTGCTCAAGACGAGAACGCGGTCGTGCTCAGGACCCACACCTCGCCGGTGCAGATTCGGACCATGCTCAGTCAAAAGCCCCCGGTCCGGATCATTGCCCCCGGCAAAGTGTATCGCCGCGACTCAGACGTCAGTCACACGCCAATGTTTCACCAGGTCGAGGGGCTGTTGGTGGACGAGGGCGTCAGTATGGCCGAGTTGAAGGGCACCCTGAACGGCTTCGCCAGGGCGTTCTTTGGATCTGAAGTGAAAACCCGCTTTCGGCCTTCGTATTTTCCCTTCACCGAACCCTCCGCTGAAATGCACATCAGCTGCGTCATCTGCGGCGGAAAGGGATGTCGGGTCTGCAAAGGTAGCGGATGGCTCGAGATCCTTGGCTCGGGAATGGTCCACCCTAACGTATTGACCGCGGTGGGTTACGATCCCGAGCGGTATAGCGGGTTCGCGTTTGGGATGGGCGTGGATCGATTGGCGATGCTTCGCTACCACATCGACGATCTGCGCTCGATGTTCGAGAACGATCTGCGCTTTCTGGAGCAGTTCCCGTGAGAATTTCGGTTACCTGGCTGGGGGAGTACGTCACCCTGCCACCGAGCGTCGAACAGCTCGCGCAGCAGCTCACGATGGCCGGTCTCGAGGTCGAGCGGATCGAACGTCCCGGTGAGCCGTTGCGCCAAGTGCTCGTAGCCCAGATCAAGGAGTCGAGTCCGCATCCGAGTGCCGACAAGCTCTCGGTGACCCGAGTCGACCTCGGGTCCGGGACCCTGCTGCAGATCGTCTGCGGAGCCAAAAACTACAAGGTTGGCGACAAGGTCCCTCTGGCGAAGGTTGGAACCGAGCTTCCCAGTGGCGTGAAGATCGTCCAGGCCAGCATTCGCGGCGTCGAAAGTTTTGGGATGCTCTGCTCGGAGAAGGAGTTGGCGCTCTCCGAGGACGCCTCTGGGCTAATGATTCTCGATCCGGGCGCGCCGGTCGGCGCCTCTTTGGCTGAGGCGCTCGGAGCGGACGACGCGGTGCTGGAGCTCGACGTCACTCCGAACCGCCCTGACGCGCTATCGCATCTGGGAATCGCGCGGGAGGTGGCGGTCCTCAATCGCGTCGCGTTGACGCCTCCCGTCATCCAACTCGCCGAGTCGAGCCGGCTGACCAGTGAGGCGATCCGGATCCGGATTGAGGACCCGGCGCGCTGCCCTCGCTATGCCGGGCGAGTGGTGGAGAACGTCTCGATCGCGCCATCGCCGCGTTGGCTGGCGAATCGGCTCAAGGCTTGCGGCGTGCGTGCGATCAACAATGTGGTGGATGTCACCAACTACGTGATGCTCGAGTACGGAAAGCCTCTCCACGCATTTGACTTGGACAAGGTGGCTGGAGCCGAAATCATCGTTCGGCTCGCTCGAGCAGGCGAAAAATTGATCACCCTCGAGGGGAAGGAGCGGACGCTTCATCCCGAGGACTTGCTGATCTGCGATCGGGATAAGCCGGTCGCGCTCGCGGGCGTGATGGGAGGCGGAGACAGCGAGGTCAGCCCGAACACCCGGCGGATTCTCTTGGAGAGCGCCCACTTCGAGCCTACCGGCATCCGGCGGACCGCCAAGCGGCACGGTCTGCACACCGAATCGTCGCACCGGTTCGAACGCGGCATGGACATCAATGCGGTGGGGACCGCGCTCGACCGCGCGGCGGCGATGATTGCCGAGCTGGGCAAGGGAACCGTGCTCAAGGGTAGGGCGGATGTCTATCCACGGCCGCCTCCACCCAAGGTGGTGAGGCTTCGCTATCCGCGGGTTGGGCAGTTGCTCGGAGCGCAAGTGGAGGAGAATGAAAGCCATCGCATTCTGGATGCGCTGGGATTCAAGCGAACCGGCACTCCCGCAGGAGGCGCGGCCAGCTACGAGATCCCCACCTATCGAGTCGATGTCGATCGAGAGGAGGACCTGATCGAGGAAGTCGCCCGGATCCGAGGCTACGACGCGATTCCCAACACGATGCCGCGCGGAGTGGCTGAGCTATCCCCGGAACCGATTTCGCTCGAGGTGGAACGACGAATCCGAGCGGCGATGACCGGAGCGGGCTTCGACGAGGTGATCAACTACTCGTTCGTTTCGCCGCAGCAGCTTGCCGCGCTCGATGCGCCGGCCGGCATTCCGCTCAAGAACCCGCTGAGCGTCGAGCAATCGGTGATGCGCACCACGCTTCAAGCGAATCTCTTGCAGAACTTGGAGCTGAATCTGCGCCACCGGGCCCAGTCGGTCAGGCTGTACGAGTTGGGGCGGCTCTATCTTCCGGATCCGCAGGGCGGCAAAGGCAGCCGGCCGGTCGCGCGCGAGCCATTGCACTTGGGCGGACTGCTTTTTGGAAACCGGGAGAGGCGGGGCTGGACGTCGAAGGAAACCGTAGTGGATTTCTTCGATGCCAAAGGAGCGGTGGAGTGCGTGTTCGCCAGGCTCGGGATTCGCGAGTCCCGGTTCGAGAGGGTGGATCATCCATTCCTCCACCCGAGGGCCTCGGCATCCATCCAGATCGGACCGAAGCACGAGGCGGTGGGAATCTGCGGCGAGCTGCACCCCAAAGTCGCCAAGCGGTTGTCGTTGCCGGCTTCGATTTATTTGTTCGAACTGAACGTCGAAACATTGTATGGGGTCGCCAATCTGGTTCCTGAGTTTCAGCCGATCGGGCGCTTTCCCGCCGTGCTTCGCGATCTGGCGGTGGTCGTCCCGGTAGCGCTGCAGAACGAAGAAGTGCGACGAGTGATTTTGGAAGTGGGGGGTCCTTTGGTGGAAGACGCCGTCGTTTTTGACGTGTATGTCGGCAAGCCGATCCCGGAAGGAAGCAAGAACGTCGCGTACGCCATTCGCTACCGATCGGCGGAGCGCACCTTGACCGACAGCGAGGTCAACGACGCGCATCAGCGCATCATCAGCGAGGTTCAGCGCCGCCTCGGTGGTCAGCTCCGATGACCGAAATCCCTAATGATGTCATTGGGTTGACAGTGCCTTCGCGCTTCTGTCAGATTCAAGTTTCCACGCGCTAAGCGGGAGAGTCCATGACCAAGGCGGACATTATCGAAAGCGTTTACGAGAAGGTCGGCTTTTCCAAGAAAGATTCGGCCGAGATCGTCGAGCTGGTGTTCGATACGGTCAAGGAGACGCTGGAGCGCGGGGACAAGATCAAGATTTCCGGCTTCGGCAACTTTCAGGTTCGACACAAGAAGGCGCGGATTGGACGCAATCCGCAGACCGGCAAGGAGATCGAAATTTCTGCGCGCCGGGTGCTCACCTTCCGTCCTAGTCAGGTGCTCAAGAGCGCGCTCAACAACGGCGAACCCGGGCCGGAAGCCGGTGCGGAAGCAGCGACCGCTGCCGAGCCGTCGGGCAGCGACGAATAAGCGGTTACTCCGATCTTCGCCTTGACCCCGCGAGCAGCCGCGGGGCATAAGTCATTCATCGGGGCGTGGCGCAGCCTGGTAGCGCACTTGCTTGGGGTGCAAGTGGTCGCTGGTTCAAATCCAGTCGCCCCGACCATTCTGGGGCCGTGATTTCATTGGAACAATTCAATGTGTCCCGGCCCTTCGCTTTTCCGGGTTTTTTGTTTTGCAGTCCAGGCGCAGTCCGGTTTTCAGCATTGGCCACCAAGCGCGCCCTCGGCGCCACCGCAGGCGCTGGCAGAGTTGACGGGCCGAAGTCCAGGCGCTCGAGGCCGCGCCGCACGTCGGCGAGCTCCAGGTGCCCGTAGATTTCCGACGTGAGCTTCGGGTCGGAATGACGGAGCACCTTCTGCACGACGGCCAGTGGCACGCCTTCCTTGAGCAGCAGCGTGGCCGTGCTGTGTCGCAGGTCGGGGAAGCGGACATGCCGAGGGATGGGCTTCGCGCAGAGCTGATATTGGCACTGCGGACACGCTCCGGCTTCCGCCTCGTGTTTCGGTTCGTCGCGGAAACCGCAGCCATGGCGGCGGCAACGATGCACGTAACCGGTGACGACGCCCGCTCGCGCCAGCGCCCGACGCAGAATGCGGTCGAGCGCCACGTCCCGCCGCATCATCTCGCCTTTCCGGCCCGGGAAGACAAGCTCTCCGGGAGAGCGGAGCGCAGTCTCGAGGTAAGGCCGCAATGCGGGCACAACGGGGAGCAGGCCCGCTTTACCGTCCTTCGTCCGGGGCGCGTCCCAGGAGCGCCAGACGCGGATTTCGCCGGCGCTCAAGTCAACGTCGGCTTTCCGAAGCCCGCCCAGCTCTCCTTTGCGCATGCCAGTGTAGAGGGCGGTCGCGTAGAGCGGCCGGAGCCGCACGGGAATCTCGGCCAGCACGCCCGGCACTTCCTCGAGGCGGAGGACGTTGTGCGGCCGCCGAATAACCTTGCGCCGGGGCACCGCGGAAATGGGATTCGGCCGTCCCTCCCACGGCCCGCTCTAGTTCGTCCACGTTGAGCATGACGATGGCATCGATACCCGTGCCTGCGAGGAGCTCGCCGGCCGGCCTAGCCCATCCGACGTCGTCGGCTGTCAGCTCAAACGTGTTGCGATGAGCGCTTTGGCCTGATGTTCTGGTTCAGCTGAAACACGTTCTCCGGGTCGAGTTTATTCTTCACGTCGACAAGCCGCGCATAAGCCTTGTCGCCGTAAGCAGCGCGCACGCGCTCCTCCCCCTCGTTCCCGAGGAAGTTCACGTAAACGCCGCCGGTCGTGTGCGGCGCGATCGCGTCGGCGAACTCGCGGGCCCAGCGCCGATGCGTGTCATTCTCCGCAGGGTCCGGCCAAATGCCGACGATGTTCATCGCAAACGCGGTGTCGCGGTGCGAAAACGCGGTCGCCGCGTTAGGCACGCGACCCACGGCGCCGCCCATCTGGTGCAGGTGCACTTGCGAAAGCGGCGACCGCATGCGCGCGGCGTGCTCCACGATGACCTCAATCGCGGCGTCGCTTACCGTCGCGAGGTATGAGGCCTTCCAGTAGTTCTGCATTCCGGCGGGAGCGCCCGCGTCGAGCATCGACTGGAGCGCAGGGTAGGGCATCGGCCCGACGAGGTCGGCCGCGGGCGGACCGAAGGATTTGATCGGCCGGACGATGCGCTCGCCCTCGGTGAGGTCGCCGGTGTAGCAGAGCACGATCGCCACCACCGGCTTGAGCCGCAGGTGCTCCGGTACGAACGGCGCGGGCGGCGCGGTGATGAAGGCTAAGAGGAGCGTCAGCTCATCCGGCGCCGAGTCGGCGATCTCGCGGAAGAAGCGGAGCATCGCGCCGGCGCGCACCGCCGGGTACAGCGTCAGGCCGCCGATGACCTGCGCCACCGGGTGCAAGCGGTACTCGAAGCGGGTGACGATGCCGAAGTTCCCTCCGCCGCCGCGCAGCGCCCAGAGAAGGTCGCTGTTGTCCTTCTCGCTTGCGCGCAGTGTCTGGCCGTCGGCGGTGACAAGCTCCGCAGCGACGAGGTTGTCTGCAGTGAGGCCGTGCTGGCGCATCAGCCAGCCGATGCCGCCGCCAAGCGTGAATCCAGCGATGCCGGTGGTCGAGATGAGACCGCCGGTGGTGGCGAGCCCGTGGGCGTGCGTCGCGGCGTCGAACTCGCCCCAGGTAAGACCCGGCTCCGCGACCGCGAGGCGCTTCTCCGCGTCGACGCGAATACCCTTCATTCGCGAGAGGTCGATGACGATGCCGCCGTCCACCGTCGCGTTGCCGGCGACGTTATGCGCGCCGCCTCGAACAGCGATGGGGAACCGCTCGGTGCGCGCGAATGCGAGCGCAGCCTTCACGTCCGCCGCGCTGGTGCACCGCGCGATGAGCGTGGGGCGCTTGTCGATCATCCCGTTCCACACGCGCCGCGCCGTTTCATATTCGGGGTGATCCGGGGTGATCACGCTGCCAGAGAACCTGTCGAGTAGATTGTTCAGTTGGGTCATCTGCGTCCTCCTATGGGTGATGATGACGCCGTCCACCTTCTCTCGGTGAGCAAGGGACGTCAGCGACCGATGTCTCCCTTCATGAGGCGTCGAAGCTACCGCAAGCGGAAAGCGCTCACCAAACGATTGTGCCCGTTTTCGACCGCGCGCCAATCTCGACGAGCGAGAGTTGACATCAGCGCGCCTCCGTGCATCACGCCCGGGGTGGTGCAGAGGTCCGCTCGGCACGCGAGCTCGCCGCGCACCTCATCCTCGGTTGCCGATCCTAGTTGGAGGGCGGCGCCGGCCGAACGCCCAATGCTTGAGGTAACACTCAAAAACGCATCAGATCCTTCCCAACCAATATGGGTGAAGTGTTTGCTTGCCCCGTCGAGAATCACGCTTTCTTGATTCGGAATGCCATGCCGGTCGAGACCCCGTCAGCCGTTCTCAATCCGCTTACGATGTATTGCGTCAGGGCGCATCCCCTCGGGGCGTTCAGAGAGGAGATAAGTTGTCAGCGACTCGACCAAGCGGGGTAGCAGTCCAGCACGACGACGCCTACCTGTCATTTTGTGTCGGGTGGGTCACAAAAATTGTCAGATCCGCCGGCACAGGGGGCTCAAGCTCCGCAACAAACCAATAATTCGGACGCGGAGTGCTACTTGCATCGTTCAGGCGGGTTGGTTCGCCCAGACGTGGGAGGCACACCGATGGTGAAGGCAGCTACGAAACGGACTGGGTTCACGTTGATTGAGCTGATGATTGTCGTTGCGATCATCGGCATCCTTGCCGCAATCGCGATTCCCAATTTCATCAGGTTCCAAACTCGCTCGAAGCAGGGTGAGGCGAAGGCAAATCTCAAGTCCCTGTTCACCGCACAGCGCTCATACTTCCAGGAAAAGGACAAATACCTCGAGACAATCAACGACATCGGCTTCGGCCCAGAGCGCGGCAACCGGTACGCCTACTGGAACGGGGGCGGAACCTGGCAAGATCGAAGCACGTTGTCCGGAACGTCGGCGACCACCGACAGCAACATCACCGTCGACACCTTCAAGTTCCAAGGCGCTGCGACCAACCCGGCCGCGGCTGGCCTTGGCGGCATCGCCTACGCGCAGAACGGCCAGGCCGACCCGGGCAACCCAGGCGTCACCGCCGGTAACGTCTGCCCGCTTTGCAACTTCCAAGGGCAAGCGACGGCCAACATCGATACCGATGCGACGATTGATACCTGGTTCATCAGCTCCAAGGACGCCAGCGTTAACGGCTCGTGCGGAAACACCGATACCGCGGCGCCCGCCGGAACGCCGTTCAATACCAACAACGACGTGACCTGCTGAGAAGCGGCACTTCCGTGCCCCGAAAAGCCTCCAGCCAGGGTGTCCTCGTCATCGACGACGACGAGGACATCCGCGGCGCCCTGGTCGGCGCTCTCGAAGACGAGGGCTACCGTGCGATGTCTGCGGCCAATGGGTTGGAGGCACTCGAGGTACTTCGGATTCTGCCCACACCGCCCTCGGTAATTCTCTTGGACCTGATGATGCCGGTGATGGACGGATGGCAATTTTGCGCTGAGCAACAGCGAGATCCTCTGCTCTCAAAGATCCCGGTGGTCGTTGTTTCAGCTATCCGAAACGTGATGGAAGAAGCGTCCCAGGTCTCCGCCTCGGCCTACCTGAGAAAACCGTTCCTCCTTAAAGAACTTCTGGAGATGGTCGACAGGTTCTGCAGCAACGAGGGATGAGTCAGCCCAGCCCATCGGGCGCGCAGACTTACCTCCTCGGGTTTGGGTGGGGCGCGAGGCGACCTGCGGCGTGTAAATGGACTCGAAGGCCTGGAGAAGCTCAACACCGATTGCGCACCTTGCGTGATTCTTCTGGACTTGATGATGCCCGTCATGGACGGCTGGCAATTTCGCGCAAAGCAGCTTAGCGAGCCGGAGCTGGCGCAACTTACGGTGATCGTCCTTTCAGCCGTACCCGAGATTCGACGCGACGCCCGCCGAGATGAAAGCCGCTGGCTTCTTAAGCGAGCCATTCATGCTCGACCGGCTTCTCAGCACGGTTCAACGCTACTGCTAAGATCGCTCCACGCTCAGGCCACAATGAGTCCGCAAACACGCATTATCGGACTCATTCAAATCCGAACGGCACGCTGGGACCCGCTGTTCCGCCCATCAGCTCAAGGGCGGCTAGCCGATAAAGATGAGAGCTGCCGCTGGCTGTTGATCCTTCCCATCCGTCGGGTGGCGCTTCGACCTACACCTTGTGGACTGGCCAGAGGCTCTCGATCCGCTTGTAGACCTCCATGATCAGGAATTTCTCTCGACCGATGGCATCTTTCAGGTCCTTGGGAAACCTCGCCACATCGCCGTATTTGTCCACATGACGAATTCAATTTGTGAGAACTCGAAGGTGAAATCATGTGGGATGCGCCACTCCCGTTCGTGGCTGAAATCAATGAACTTCCCTCCAAGGAGTCCCAACCCCCTCTTGTCCTTCGGGAGGTAGGGTGGCCAGAACGGCGTGACGAACGTGTACACGTCTGGGTCCCACTTGTTCCGCTTCTGTTCCTCGAAGTGATCTGCTCGGACGTAGTAGACGGGACCACCACCGGCCGCGAAGACTCGGGGCTTTTTGAAGCCTACGGCGTAAGGCGAGTACGCGTTCGCGTGAGAGAGGAGGCTGGACCAAGGACACTCTGTGAAGCACACCGCTCGCTTGCCCGTCCATGGCATCGGCCCTGCGGGCTAAAGCGATTACAACCAGAGTTGCGGAAAGATCGCTCTCGAAAATTTGCGCAGAGTCCCTTTCGACCGGTAGCCGAAGCTTTGGTAGCTCACATTCGAGTGCCCGCAGTATCCTTGCAGTTCAGGCTGCACGTTGAAGCGGGGAATAATCCCGCCACCATCCTCGTGCGGGAGTTTCAGCGACGAGCGTTGTTCCCAGCCAGGGCCGCAATGCGGAGCTGGTTTTTGTGGCTTGAGCTATTACTGCGAACACGATGGAGGCACTGATAGCTGCATCCTCAGGAAACGAGCCGGCGAGCATTGTTCGAGAGACGAGCAATGCGCCAGCAACCAATGCGTAGACGCAGGATGTTCGAATGCGCAGAATCCCTGCTAGGGCTGCCCAATCGACGTCTTTCACCGATCGCTCACAGTTTGCCGCCAGTCGGCTGGTCGATACCAACAATCGGATGACATTCGTGCTACAAGCCGTTTCACCGTGACGAAGGCGTCGCCGATGCGTAAGCCCTGAGCGAGCCATGAGCTGGCTGCTGGCGACCCGCGCTCGAGTCCTCCTGCTCTCCGTGCTCGTGCTCGCGGCACTGGATGTCGCGCGGTCGATCTATGCGCGAATTGCGTATTCGGAGCCCACGTCGAGATGGGAGCCGGACCCTTCCGATTATGCGAATTTGACATGGCCCCCGGGCAGCGACGTGAAAGCCGATGCCTCGCCGGGCGAGAAGGTGTTTGCGAAGTATTGCGCCGTCTGCCACGGGCCGGACGGGAAGGGGAACGGACCGGCCGCGCCATCGATGAAGCCGCGCCCGCGCGACTTCACGGCGGGCGAATACAAGTACAAAACGACCGCACAGGGCTCGCCTCCGACTGATGACGATCTGGCGCGCGTGGTGAAGGAGGGGTTGATCGCGAGCGGAATGCCGTACTTTTCGGATCTGCTCAGCGATGGCGAGATCCGCGACGTGGTGCGGCACATCAAGGGCCTTGGAAATCTAGGCAGCGCGCCGATGCCGGTTCCGATTGCGCCTCGGGTGGCAGGCGATGCCGCGAGCATCGCGCGAGGCAAGCAGCTGTACGTCTCGAAGGGCTGCGTGGAATGTCACGGCTCGAACTATCGCGGGGTGAACAAGTACCAGGACGCCAAAGGTGCCGAGGTGCCCATCCGAGATCTCACCGCGCCCTGGACCTTTCGCGGCGGCGCCGAGCCCGAGCAGCTCTGGCTTCGCCTCACCGCTGGAATGACGCCAGGACCAATGCCCTCGTACGAGGGCGCGACGACGCCGGAGGAGCGCTGGGATCTGGTCAACTTCGTGGGGTCGGTGGCGCGGATTCCGCCGTGGGAGCCTGGCGGGAAACTCGGAGGGCCGGGACAGGATCCGGATCCGGTCAAGCGAGGCGATTACCTCGCGCACATGGAGATGTGCGGCCTCTGTCACACGCAGATCAATCACACCGGGATCTATCGCGACGATGACGCGTTTCTCGCCGGCGGGATGCGCGTCGGCGCTTATCCCCACGCGACGTTCATCTCGCGCAATCTGACCTCGGATCCAGAGACGGGGATCGGCAGTTTCTCCGCCGAGCAGATCGCCAACATCATCCGCAATGGGCGCAGACCGGATCGGACGCTGAATCCGTGGGGAATGCCCTGGTTCATCCTGCACGCTTTCACCGAGCAGGATGCGATCGCGCTCGCTTCGTACCTGAAAACCACTCCACCGGTTAAGCATCGCGTCCCGCTGCCGATCACTTATGGCGTGATCGAGACGGTGATCGCCAAGCTGACCGGTCCGTTGCCCGGTGCGTTGCCGGTACTTCTGAGCTATGCGGACGGCGACTTCGCGCGGTTCGACACCAATGTGAAAGACGACCGCGACCTACCTCAACGAATCCTCTTGGACGCGCAATACATCGCGCTTCTGCTCGGCGCGATCGCCTTCTTATTCGCCGGGCGCAACGCGGTGGGGCGCCACGCGAAGAGCAGGATTAGGCGCACGCTCGAGGTCGTTGCCATCCTGGCCCTCATCCTCGCGATCTGGGTCATCGATGGGCTGCCGACAATCGTTCCCCCGGACCAACTATCGAAGGCTGTGCTTCAAGGGGTGCCGGTGCCGGATCCGAAATTCCTGGCCACTCCGGAGCAGGCCGCGCTCGTAGAGCGGGGTCGATACCTTTTCCAGGTGACCTCCTGCGTGTTTTGCCACGGCAACGATGGACGCGGAGGAAACAAGATCAGTTGGAAGCCCTTCGGGACGCTGTGGACGAAGAACATCACCTCGGATTCTGAGACAGGAATCGGCGCGTGGAGCGACAAACAGATAGCCCGTGCCATTCGCAGCGGCGTCAGCCACCGCGGAGGCCAGCTGCATTGGCAGGGAATGATCTGGGACCTGCTATCGAATATGGACGAGGAGGACGTTCGAGCCGTGATTGCGTATCTGAAAACGCTGGCGCCGGTGAAGAAGAAAATTCCCTCAGCGCGTCCACCGGCAGCGGATGACTGCGCTATCTACAGCTTCTTCGTTCGGCTCGACCAGACGCGGCCGGGTTGCCAGTGAGAGCCAGGTGAAGCTCAACAGCCGCAGACCTCAGTCTCGTTCGGATCGGGCGAATTCTCATGCGGCGGGTCTGCCGTTGGCGAGTCGTCGCAGCCCTCCCACCCATCGGACGCGAACGATGTTTCAAATCTCATAACGTCTACATCCTGAGTGTCGGGGCCACCGCATCCAACGGTTGACAGCACAACCAGAAATGCGGCCGATCGTACGCACCTCAAACACCGCGAACAATACGAATCTGCCCAGCGAGCCATCAGAGTTTCCTTCTGTGAGTCAATCCGTTCACAGCTGGGTTCCTCTCGCAAAAGACGTGCCGCGGGTAACGGGCCGCAGGGCATGTGGGCCTTCTTACAATTCCAATGGGATGCGGCTTGGAATGCGGCTTGCTCTTGTCGTTGTGCACCATGAAAAACTTCCTCGCGATCGGCTTCATCTGGATCTGCTGCGCTTTGGCGTGGGTTGTTTTGGGATCGACGCTGGTTTACCGGAGTGGAGAGGCTTCAGGTGAGTTGAACACGGCGGTTCGAGAGCTTTGGGGCCCCCCTCGCAGGCAGCAGCCGCCTTCTGCGCTCTGGCACGAGAGCAAAAAAGTAAAAGAGCGGATCACCAACTACGACGCGCAAGGCAGGCCGGTGATCGGCAACGTCGAGCGCGACTACGTGGTCGAGCATCCGGTCCCACTGCGCCTTTCGGAAATCTCGGTCGGACTCCGCCTCGAACATCGTCGCAAGGGGCCGCTCTGGTTCCCTACCTACGAAGTCGACTTCAAAGGCCGCTATGCTTTTCAGAACGATACGCCGGAGACCAAGCAGATCGGATTGAGCTTCCCACTGGAGAAAGGGAACGTGGTGCACGATGGCTTCAAGGTGCTCGACGCAAACGGCAGATGGGTTGAGACGTCGCTGGAAAACAGCCAAGCGACTTGGACCGAGCCATTCGCCCCGAACCAGATCCGGGAGTACGCGATCAGCTATCGATCGCGAGGAATGTCGGTGTGGCACTACGGGCTGCCCAACCTGGGCCTGGCTGGAGGTGCAGGCCGTGCGCGCAACTTTTCGCTCGCGGTCGAAACCAACTTCGCGGATGTCAACTTTCCGCCGGGCTCGTTGTCGCCTTCAAGTCACGGCCGCATCGATGGTGGCTGGAGAGGAGTTTGGAAGTTCGACAGCATCGTCACGACGTCGAGCATCGGAATCGAGCTGCCTCAGAAGTTGAACCCCGGTCCACTCGCTTCCCGGATCACCTTCTTCGCGCCGGTCGGCCTGCTGTTCTTCTTTTTCGTGGTGGCGCTCTTCTCGCGCGTGCGCGGTCAGAGCATCCACCCAATGAACTACTTCTTCTTCGGGTGCGCGTTCTTCGCCTTCCACCTGCTGTTCGCCTATTTGCTCGACCACGTTCCGCTCTTTCCCGCGTTCGCGGTGTCCTCCGCCGTTTCACTGTTCCTGGTGATCACCTATGCCCGGCTGTTCGTTGGTTGGAGGTTTGCGCTCGTTGAGATGGCGCTCCCGCAGCTCGTTTACCTGGTGGCCTTCTCGTTCACCTTTTTCTGGCAGGGGTTCACCGGGCTGGCGATCACCGTTGGAGCGATCCTGACCTTGTTCATCATGATGCAGGTCACCGGGCGCTACGAGTGGAGCAAGGGAGCCCCACCACTCGCCGCGAGGGCGTAGCAGTCAACGTCACCCAGCCGACGTTTCGCTTGGCAGCCAAGCGACGCAGATTCTTGATCGAGTTTCGCCCTCTTGCACAGAGGGTCAGCGTGTGGGAGACGTCTCTCGCCTTAAACGTCCCGGTAGCCGTTCGTGATGTGCTTTCCATCACGTGTCTCTCTAGTGAGGTGATCTATGGAAACCAGGAATGATTCCCTGCAGTTTGCTGAAGGCAGTTTCCCCGGGAAACGTCATATTTGCGCTTTCTTCAACACCGCTGACGAGGAGTACCGGGTGCTTCGCTCGTTCATTAAAGATGGCTTCGACCGGGGGGATAGAGCTTTCCATCTCGTTAATCCCGAGCTACGGAAAGAACATCTCAGACGGCTCGGCGAAGCAGGTATCAATGTGCAAGACGCGATGCACACCGGGCAATTGGAGGTGCGGCCGTGGCAAGACGCTCCGCTTCGCGGAGGCCGGTTTGATCAGGACGCCTGGCTGGTGTCGTTCGAACAAGTGCTCCAGTCCGGGCCGGCGGCAGGGTACGCGCAGACAAGATTCCTGGCGGACATGGAATGGGCGCTTGTCGACTTACCAGGCGTCGAAGACCTGATCGAGTTCGAGACGCGAGTCAACTACGTGGTTCCCAAGTACAACGATATAGTGATCTGCGCGTATCAGCTGTCGAAATTTGGCGCGAGCGTGGTGATGGATGCCTTGCGGACGCATCCAGTCGTGATTGTCGGTGGGTTAGTGCAGGAGAACCCGTTCTTCGTTCCACCGGACCAGTTCCTCCTCGAGATAAGGGAGCGACGGCCGGTTCGCAAGAGCGCAGGCACGGCGAACTAAATGCGATACGTCGAGCCCAGTTCCTGCGAATGAGACGAAAAAAATCTGTGCGCTCAGCGGTAGGTTGTCAGTTACCGCCGCGACGATCGCGCGATCAAACCCCGGCGGGCGGGCTGGCGTATTTGCCCCCATAGTAGATCAACCTAAGAGGAGGAGCCCGACATGCCCAACCCAACAGAAGGCTCGGTAGTTTCGCTGTGGCGATACCCGGTCAAGTCGATGCTGGGCGAGGAGCTCAGCGCAACCGAAGTGACGCAACACGGCCTCCTCGGCGATCGGGCATACGGCCTGATAGACGGCGCCGATGGGAAGGCCGCCACCGCCAAAAATCCCAGAAAATGGCCGATGCTCTTCGGCTTTCGCGCAGCATTTATCGAGCCGCCACGCCCGGGTACGAATCTACCGCCAGTCCGGATCACCCTGCCGGATGGCACTACTGCCACGAGCCAGCAGCGGGATCTCAATCAGGTTCTCTCAAATGCTCTGAATCGCACGGTGACGCTGAATGCCGCTCGGCGCGAAGATGCGGCGCCGATGAATGCCGAGGAGTATTGGCCCGACATCGAGGGCCTCGACTTCAGGGACACCGTCACTGACTTCACTCTTCCCCAGGGGACGTTCTTCGACTGTGCCACCGTGCATCTACTGACGACAGCTACGCTCGGGAGGCTCCACCAACTCTATCCGCAAGGGCGCTTCGAGGTCCCGCGGTTTCGTCCCAACATCGTTGTAGCGACTGCCTCGCGTGAACCGGATTTCATCGAGAATGGTTGGAATGGCCATACAATCGCTATCGGTGATTCTGTTCGCCTGAGCGTCACCGGGCCCTGCGGCCGCTGTGTGATGACGACCCTTGCTCAAGGGGACCTACCACGTGATCCGGGCATCTTGCGCACGGCCGCCCAACACAACAAAGTCAGCGTCGGCGTTTACGCAAGGGTTGAACGTGGAGGCACGATCCATCGCGGTGATGCGGTCAGGGTGGAGTAGGTGATCGCACTTTTCCTGAGGGGGTGCGAATCACCGATCCGTGGCTGGCGAAACCCAAGGGCTTCCCCCGCACGAGACGGATCAGATCTTCAATGCCTTCTTTACCACCAAGCCTCAGGGCACCGGCATGGGACTTCGCATCAGCCGGTCCATTCTTGAATTGCATGGTGGCCGCTTGTGGGCTGCCGACAACTCTCCGCGCGGCGCAAGCTTTTATTTCACTCTACCCCCCAAATTCGAGGATAGGAATGACGCCCGCGGGCGCTCCCATGGTGTCGTCATTGATGACAATGCCGCTGTAGATCGGAGATCGTGATCGTAATCACGGCTTCCATCGCTTGGAAGTCGGTTCAGTCTTCGTGATCCTCGTGATCGTCATCGCCGCGCTGACCACAGGTGAAGTTCCTGGCGTCGTTCGGGTCGCCCGTTCCCCGATAGCGCGCAACCTGCGGATACGGACAGAGCGGACGTGTGAGTCGTACGGTGCGGGTAGCCGGGGCATCATCCGTGTATTTCGTGGCGGTGATCCGGTCAGGCGCGACTCCGCGTTCGACCCATCGCTCGAGCGCTGTTTGCACATCGTGAGTCGGATCGCGCGCCGGTGGGATCTGCTGGCCCACGCCGCCGAAGCTCGTTGCTCCCGGTCCGAAGTAGCAATGTCTCATTCCGGGAACCATGAAGAGCCGGTAAAACCGTTGCGTCCGTTCCAACCCACCCATCGCCGCGACGACGGAGTTGTAATATTCGGGGCTGTAAGCGGGTTGGAGCGTCTGGTCGTTCCATCCGTGATACTGGATGATCTTCACGCCCCTTCTTCTTGCCGCGGAAAGGTCGGTCGCAATCGAGTTGCCGTACGCTCCAACCCTTTGGTCGGCGTATGCCATGTCGCGGTCGAAGTCGAAGGTCCTGTAATCCCAGTCTCGATCTTCAAATACCAGATTGGCGAAGTAACCCTGCCCCAGGCCTGACGCATTGAAGTTAGTTACGATGCCGGTCCATCCATCCTCGCCACCTAGAGCGAAGCCGGGAAAAATTTCCTCGCCGGTCCGGGGATTCGACGGCCCTTGGTAGATCTTGATCAAGGCATCCAGCTGCCTCTGGGTGAGGCATTGGTCGGTCTCCGGGCCCGGGCAAAGCAAGACGCCCGGATCGAAGTTACATGCCGCAGGATTGGCAATCACTCCGTCGACAAGGCCATCATCGGCATCGCAAGCGGCGAGAACCGCGGAGTTGATCGCTGGCAGCTTGGCCACCGGTATCGCTCCACCCGGGGCGCTGATTGCCTGAGCGTTCCAGACAAAGCCGGCGTTTGAGTGAGACTGAAAGTTCCACGGTGCTCCGACGACGGCTCCGTCGTAGTCTTCAGGGTAGCGCTGGATTTCCATCAACGCTTGCCGCCCGCCGTTCGAACAAGAATTGTAATACGAATGCGTGGGAGGCCTTCCGTAGAAGGACCTGATCAAGCCCTTGGCAGCGACGGTCACGAGGTGCTTGGAGCGATAAAGATAGTCGAACGCCCTTTCACGGTGCCCGATTGCCCACCACATGTCTGTTGAAACATGTCCTGTATCAGTCGAGGCTGTGGCGTAACCCCGTCTCAGTAGCTCGTCCAGGCCTCCATCCAGGCCCAGCCGCGTGTAGTTGAGCGCTCCGGCGTAGCCGCCTTCACCCGACGACAAAAACTTCCGGTTCCAGGTGTGCAGAGGCAACCACACTTCGAAGTAAATGTTGGAATCGCCCGTCGGTCGACTCAGCCCCTGGACGCGACAAAACGGCGGCAAACCCGTAATGACTTGGCCGGTGGGTGTCGTGATCGTGCCCGAGGTGACCTCCGTGGCTTCGCTGACGGTAGTGTTTCCCTCGAAACGAAGCCGGGTCAATTGGGCGCAGGCGAGTCTGCGGCCCTCCTCGTCGTCATCAGCTCGAGCGGTTGGAACGGCAAGCCCGACGGCGATCAGCACAGTGAAACACGAAAGTCGGCGGTTGGTTAGTGAGATCATGGCAGAGTCTCCTTCAGACGGCGCTTGCTGGTTGGAAATGCCCCCGGGCGCTTCCCAAGCTCCCTATACATCAATTTCCGCCGAGAGGCTCCGCCTAAATGCGTGACACGGTTTCAAGATCAATTGCTCGCCGTGCAACGGCGGAAGGACTGCCGTGGGCCGCTGCGTTGGTCCTGGGCGATGAGGAATGCACGGTGTGTCACAAAAACGGTCGCCGGCAGCCGATTTTGTGACAATCATCGACTACGGCACGCGGCCACGATCCGGCCGAAATCGTCGGGATCACATTCAGGGCCGCTACTTCGTCTTCTGGTTATGGACTTTGTAATGAACGGAAACTCCATCGGCCGGCATCATTAGCACTCAGCACAACGTTCACGTCGAAAGGCCTGTCCGTGACTGAGCACCCGCGTCGTAGAACCGGTATCCCGCCTCTCTCCTTTGTTGCCGCAATTGCCTTCGTGGCGATGGCGATGGTCGCCGGCTATCGCGCCATCGGTTTACCGCCGCTGATCATCGTCGGAGGCTCCGGGTTGATCGGATTGGTCATGTGGTCCCGCACTTACCGCCTCGGACCGATCGAGCCAGACGTCATTCTCCCGCCCTTTCTGGTCACCGTGGCGTGCCTGGAAGTCCACATGATCGAGGAGTACGAAGCGCGCTTCGGGCCGGCGATGAGCCGCTTGTTCGATATCAGCTGGACAGAGCATGGCTTTTTGCTGGTGTTCGCCTTTATCGGGCCAATTCTCTACTCCTTGACCGCCCTCGGACTGTATCGACGGATCCCACTGGCCGGGTTCATTGCCTGGTTCATCTTCATCGGCCCCGGGACCGCTGAGTTCACTCACTTCATCTTTCCTCTCCTCAGGCCGGCGATCGAACCGAATAACCTGGCCACGATTTCGCGAACCGTTTCCAACGGGCGCTGGGTGGAGGCGATGCCGAACTATTACTTCCAGGCGACCGGGCGATACTACTTCGCTGGTCTCTACACCGCGGTGCTGCCGATGATCCCGGGCATCTACGGAATCTACAGGGTGGTGCGAGCGTCCAAAGCGCGCGCGGCTCAACTGTCTTCGCCAGCGTCGGCGTTTCGGGACTGACGAGGATCTCGTCTCGTTTGGTTCGTTTCTGTCGCTCGGGATCACGTTCCGGGCCGCTAGGTCGTCTTCTGGGTATGGCCAGTGATCGCCGGGTTAAGGACAGGATCATTTATTGGACGACAACGGGCATCGTCAGCGCCGTCATGGTGTTCAGCATCATCAACTTCGTTTTCAATGATCGCTTCCCATTCCCCGACGGAAAAGAAAGTGCCTTCGCGCACCTGGGCTTGCCCCACTATTTCAAGATAGAGCTTACGACGGCCAAAATCTTTGGCGTGCTGGCGTTGTTGGTGCCAGGTGTGCCGCTAGAAATAAAGGAGTTCGCTTACTTCGGATTCGGGATCACCCTGATTTCAGCGGCCATCGCTCACTTTTCCGTGGGTGACGCCTCGAATCTCAGCGTTATCTATGTCCTCGATCCGCTGCTCTTCTTTGGAGCGCTGGTCGTGTCCTATGTGTATTTCAACAAGCTGAGCCGGGCGAGACATGAATAATGAAGCCGAGGTCTTCGAAACCCATCGCTCCGCGCTACTCGCGCTTGCGTATCGCATGCTCGGTGACATGGCTCGTGCCGAGGACATGGTGCAGGAGGCCTGGGTGCGTTGGCAGGTCCGCCAGGTGGATGTCGAGGCGCCGAAAGCCTTCCTGTTAACGACGGTGACCCGCCTCTGCCTCGACGAGCTCGGGTCGGCGCGTGCGCGACGCGAGGAGAGCCGGAGCGATCGCTTGCCGGAGCCCGTCGATCTCGACGAGAGCGGCATCGGGCGCGCCGAAATGCTGGATCAAATCTCGATGGCGTTTCTCGTGGTGCTCCAGCGACTCACGCCCGCGGAGCGCGCCGTCCTTCTTCTTCATGACGTTTTCGACATGAGCCACGCGGAAATCGCCGCCATCCTCGGAAAGAACGACGCGGCCTGTCGGCAGCTTCTGAGCCGGGCGCGCGAGAACGTGGCCACCGAGAAGCGAGTGTTCAAGACGTCTCCCGAGGAGCACCGTCGGCTGCTCACGGCATTCGTCGGCGCGATTATGGGCGGCGAGCAGGAGCGGCTGCTCGAGATGCTTGCGGAGGACGCCGTGCTTATCGCGGATGCGGGCCCAAGCGGCGGACGCTACGGCCGGCTTCGTTACATCGGCCGCCCCGTCGTCGGGCGGATGAAGATCGCCGCGCTGATGAAAGCCTTCGCTAACCAAAAAGTCTTTCCGCCGCCGGAATTTCAAGAGCGCACGCTCAACGGCGAACCCGCTGTCGTTGGCTTCCGAGGCGGGAGCGCATTCGGGGCAATTCTCATTTCGATTGCAGACGGCAAGGTCCGGCACGTGTTCCTGCAGACCGATCCCGAGCGTCTCAAGCACATCGGACTCTCGAACTGAGCGCAACAGGAGCGTGCCTTGCCAATGCGTCCGGCGTTGCGTACCAGCGCTGGGCTCGTTACGAGTGCGACGTGCTGGAGCAATGTTTCGCGCCATTGGCAGGAGTGGGCGAGCTCATTCTGCGCTTGACGATAGCCCTAGCCTTCTGGCCCCACGGACGGGAGAAGCTGAAGGGGCCCGCTGGCTTCGGCGGGTTCCTCGCAAAGCTCGGAGTGCCTGCGCCTGTGGTCACTGCCTGGATGGTCGCGCTCCTGGAAAGCGTCGGGGCCGGGTTCCTGGTGCTGGGGCTCGCGACGCGCCTCGTAGCCCTGGGCCTGGTGGTCGACATGTTCGTGGCGATCGTGGCCGTCAGGATCGGGAGGGCGAAGGCGCCGTTCGCGTCGACTCCGCAGGTACAGGGCTGGGAATTCGAGTTCGTGCTGATGGGCGCCGCGATCGCGCTCTTCTTCATCGGCGCGGGCCGGTTCTCGATCGATGCCCTGCTCGGCCTCTGAGCCGCGGCAACGGACGATGGTCAAGGCGGCCGCCAGACTTTGGCCCGAGGGCGGTCATCACGAAGTCAATGAAGCCACGCATGATTTGGTGTCACGAATCATATGCCTCGGAGTCATTCCAATGGCCCTCTACGAAAGGGAAAGTACTCATGTATGCAATCACCGGTATTACGGGCAAAGTCAGCGGTGCCGTCGCGCGTGCCTTGCTGTCCGCGGGCCAAGGAGTCCGCGCGGTCGTCCGCAATCCGAACAAGGGCAGGTCCTGGTCCGATCTCGGCTGCGAAGTCGCGATTGCCGAAATGGAGGATGCCGAGGCGCTCACCCGTGCTTTCACGGACGTCACGGGAGTCTTCATTCTGCCTCCTTCGAACTTCGATCCGGGCCCCGGGTTCCCGGAGGCCAAGGCCGTCATCTCCGCGGTGCGTCGAGCGCTCGCTGCGACCCGTCCTGCCAAGGTCGTCTGCCTCTCGACTATCGGTGCGCAGGCCGCGCAGTCGAACCTGCTGACCCAACGTACGCTGATGGAAGAAGCGCTCTCGACGCTGCCCTTGTCCGTCACTTTCTTGCGGCCCGCCTGGTTCATGGAAAACCTGAGCTGGGACATTGCCCAGGCCCGGGACCAAGGCGTCATCTCCTGCTTCCTCCAGCCCCTCGACAAGGCCATGCCGATGGTCTCCACCGCTGACGTCGGGAGGGTCGCAGCCGAATTGTTGCTGCAAGACTGGACTGGCAAGCGCGTCGTCGAGCTCGAGGGCCCGGAGCGGGTGAGCCAGAATGGGATCGCAGGGGAGCTCTCGAAGGCGCTACATCGTCCGGTTCGCGCAGAGGCCGTTCCGGGCGAGAAATGGGGCGCGATCTTTCGCGCCCAAGGAATGCATGATCCGATTCCGCGCATCCAGATGCTCGACGGATTCAACGAGGGTTGGATCAAGTTCGAGGGCGGCGGCGCGGCCCTGGTCAAGGGCAAGGTGAGTCTCGCGGAAGTCATTCAGAAGCTCGTGCGCTGACCGAGCTCTTGCGGCCGAGACTTCGGCAATTGCCGAAAATTCAGCAAGCTTTCCGCGACGAAATTTCCAGTTGATGAGCGAGCCGCGGGTGGCCCGTTCATTGCTTAAGCGCCACGAAGGTCGATCCACACTATCGAAGACAAACCTCCGTGGAGGCGTGGCAATGGTCACACTGAAAATCAACGGCAAGCGGCATACGGTCGATGCGCCGCCGGACATGCCCCTGTTGTGGGTCTTGCGCGACGTGCTCGGCATGAACGGCACCAAGTTCGGATGCGGCGTCGCACTCTGCGGCGCCTGCACCGTGCACTTGGATGGAATCCCGAGGCGAGCCTGCGTGATGCCTGTGAGCGCCGCCGTCGGCCATTCCATCACCACCATCGAGGCCATCGGCGCAACCCCGATCGGCAAGAAGGTCCAGCAGGCTTGGCTCGATCTCGAGGTCGTTCAGTGCGGCTACTGCCAGTCCGGCCAGATCATGGCCGCCGCGGCATTGCTCGCGAAGATACCGGCGCCCACGGATGCCGACATCGACCAGGGGATGTCGGGGAACATTTGCCGCTGTGGCACCTATGGTCGTATCCGCGAGGCGATCAAGCGCGCGGCGCAAACATCCACTACCGCCACGAGGGGAGGCTGACCATGAAACACGTGTCCCGTCGGCAGTTCCTGACCGCGGGTGCCGCCGCCGGCGGCGGATTGCTGTTGGGTTGGTATTTCGACGCAGTGCCGGGCCCCCTCGCAGCAGTCGCGAAGGCGGCGCCTTCGTCGGTCTTTGCGCCGAACGCTTTCATTCGAATCGGCCGGGACGGCCGGGTGACGATGATCGTGGCACAGGTCGAAATGGGACAGGGGACCTATACGTCGATGCCGATGCTCCTGGCGGAAGAGCTCGAGGTCGGGCTCGACCAGGTACGGGTGGAGCACGCGCCTCCCGATGACAAGCTGTACGGCCTTCCGGGTTGGGGCATCCAGATGACCGGGGCCTCGACCTCGGTGAGGTTGCTTTACGAGCCGCTGCGGCAGGCAGGCGCGGCGGCTCGGACCATGCTCGTCGCCGCGGCGTCGCAGACGTGGGACGTCGATCCGGCGACGTGCCGGGCCCACCGGGGCGTGGTGACTCACCCGCCCACCGGGCGCAAGCTCGGGTACGGCGCGTTGGCGGACCGTGCGGCGAAGATGCCAGTTCCCACGAAAGTCAAGCTCAAAGATGCGAAGGACTTCACGCTGATCGGCACGCCCGCCAAGCGACTCGATACTCCCGCGAAGGTGAACGGGACGGCGCAGTACGGGATCGACGTCCGGTTGCCGGGAATGAAGATCGCTACGGTCGCCGCGAGTCCGGTGGTCGGCGGCAAGTTGGTCAGCGTCGACGACAGCAAGGCGAAGCAGATCAAGGGAGTGCGGCAGATCGTCCGCCTCGACGATTTCGTCGCGGTCGTGGCCGACAACATGTGGGCGGCGAAAGAGGGACTGAGGGCGCTCGCCCTCCGGTGGGACGACGGACCGAACGGAAGCGTCAGCACGGCGGATGTCGTGCAGGGGCTCGCGGCGGCTGCGCAGACGCCGGGCGTGGTCGTGCGGAAGGATGGTGGCGATGCCGCTGCGGCAATCGCGGCTGCGCCGAGGAAGATCGAGGCGGTGTACGAGGCTCCGTTCCTCGCGCATGCGGCGATGGAGCCGGTCAACTGCACGGTGCACGTACGGCCCGACAGTTGCGAAGTGTGGACCGGCTCGCAGGTACTGACCCGCGCCCAGGCAGGAGCTGCCAAGGTGACGGGCCTGCCACTGGAGAAGGTGGTGGTACACAACTACTACCTGGGCGGTGCATTCGGCCGGCGCCTGGAGTTCGACTACGTCCCCCAGGCCGTGCGCATCGCCCAGCAGGTCGCCGGTCCGGTGAAGGTGATTTGGACCCGCGAGGAGGACATCCAGCACGATGTTTATCGGCCGCACTACTACGACCGGATCGCGGCGGGGCTGGACGCGCGCGGCCAGCCGATCGCGTGGACGCACCGGCTGGTCGGCCCGGCGATTCTCGCGCGCTGGGCACCGCCCGTGTTCAAAGACGGCATCGACGCGGATGCGGTGGATGGAGCGGCGCAGCTGCTCTACGATATCCCGGCGATCCGGGTCGAATACGTGCGCCACGAGGAGCCGGTGCTCAACACCGGCTTCTGGCGCGGCGTCGGAGTCACCCACAACAACTTCGTGATCGAGAGCTTCATCGACGAGCTCGCCGCGGCCGCGAAGAAGGACCCGGTCGAATATCGTCGCGCACTACTGGGCAAGTCGCCGCGGGCGACGGCGGTCCTGGATCTCGCGGCGCAGGCAGCCGGTTGGGGCCGGCCTCTCCCCGAAGGGCGGGGCCGCGGCGTTTCGGTCCTCTACAGCGGCTGGGGCAGTTACCTGGCTCAGGTTGCCGAGGTCTCGGTTTCGAAGGCAGGCGAGGTCCGCGTTCACCGGGTGGTCTGCGCGATCGACTGCGGCGCCGTGGTGAACCCCGACACTGTGAAAGCGCAAGCCGAGGGCGGAATCGTCTTCGGGATCGGCGGCGCCCTGTGGGGCGAGGTGACGCTCGAGAAGGGCCGGGTGCAGCAGTCCAACTATCATGATTTTCGCGTGCTGCGGATCAACGAGGCGCCGCCCATCGAAGTGCACCTGGTGCGGAACCTGGAAGCGCCCGGCGGGATGGGGGAACCGCCTACAGCCGTCACCGCAGCCGCGCTGACCAACGCGGTCTTCGCGGTGACCGGGAAGCGAATCCGGAAGCTGCCGATCAAGGACCAACTCCGTTCCGCTTGAGGAGAAAACCCATGCGTATCCTCTTGCCACTCGTCGTCGTTCTGCCGGTCGCCTGCAGCCGCACCGAAGCGGCCCCAGCGGCCGATCCTAGATTGTTCGACCCGATCGCGAGCGTCGTCATGCATCCGAGATGCATGAATTGCCACTATGTTGATTCCCCAAGGCAAACCGACGCTTCCATCGTTCATCAACCGCTGGTCGTTCGCGGAAAGAACGACCACGGCGCCCCCACCCAACCCTGCCAGACGTGCCATCAGGCGACCAACACGGCCGACGGCTTCGTGCCAGGCGTAGCGACCTGGGCCCTCGCGCCCGTGTCGATGAAGTGGGAAGGCCTGACCAAGGGCCAGATCTGCGAGCAGATGAAGGACCCGGCGCGAAACGGAGGCCGTCGCACCGGCGAGGCCGTGATCGAGCACATGAAGAGCGATCCGCTCGTCCTCTGGGCTTGGAACCCCGGCGCGGGCCGCACGACTCCACCGCTCTCACACGAGAAGCTCGTGGAAGCGCTGGAAGCCTGGGTCAGCGCGGGCATGCCCTGCCCGAACGGCGGATGAGCTGTGAAGCACTGGCACGAGACCGCAGCCATCCTCGACCGCTTAGCGAAGCTCGCTGAGGGTGAACGGGCCGCAATCGCGACGGTGGTGCGCATCTCCCGCTCCGCCTATCGCCGCCCCGGCGCCAAGTACCTGGTCGAGCACGACGGCCGCACCACCGGCGGCGTCAGCGGTGGGTGCCTCGAAGCCGACGTGCGCGAGAACGCGCTGCAGCTATTCGATAGCGGCAAGCCGCGGTTGCTTCATTATGAGACGGGCTCGAGCGAGGAGACGATCTGGGGACTCGGCCTTGGCTGCGAGGGAGCGGTGGACGTTTTCGTGCAGCGGGCAGAGACGGAGCTGTTCGGCCGCGCGCGCGATCTCCTGTCGCAAGGATCGCCGTTCGGCTTGGCGGAGCCATTCGTCATCGAGACCGCGATCAAGGGTCCGCACCTCGGCCGCGTGCAGATCGCCACCCGGCCAGCGCGAGGCGAGAGCCGCGTGGAGGAGCGCGGGCCCGACACCCTGTTCGTGGACGTGCTCGAGCCGCCGCCATCGCTGCTCGTCTTCGGCGCGGGAGACGACTCGAGGCCGCTCGCATCGCTCGCGCACGAGGTGGGCTTCCAGGTCACCGTGGTCGATCACCGCAGCGGCTTCCTCACCGAGGAGCGCTTTCCGCGGCCTGCGCGCCTCGTGCTGCGGCGCGCGGACGAGGGGGTGCCGAAGCTCACGCGGCAGCAGTTCGCGGTCGTCGAGACGCACTCGCTGCAGCACGACCGCGATTGGATGCGCGCGCTCGTCGCGCAGCCGCTCGCATATCTGGGCTTGCTCGGGCCGCGCGCGCGCAAGAAGCAGCTCTTCCAGGAGCTGGGCGTGCCGGAGCATGAGCGCGTCTACGCGCCGGTTGGGCTCGACCTGGGCGCCGAGGGCCCGGAGCAGGTGGCGATCAGCATCCTGGCCGAGATGCTGGCGGTCCGCGCGGGTCGCGAGCCTCTGCACCTTCGGGTGAAGCGCGGGGGTATCCATGAGCTGGGCTGAGGTCGGCTGCGTCCTGCTCGCGGCAGGCACTTCGAGCCGGATGGGGAAGAACAAGCTCTTGCTTGAGATCGACGGCGAGACGGTGCTGCGCCGTGCGGTGCGCACCGCCGCGGCGGCGGGGCTCGATCCGGTGCTGGTCGCGCTGGGGCACGAGAGCGACCGGGCGCGCGCGGAGCTGGAAGGATTGCCATGCCTGAACCTGATCAACCCGCGCTACGCCGAAGGGATGAGCACCTCGCTCAGCACCGCCATCTCCGCGCTGCCCGAGGGAACCGCTGCGGCGGTGGTGATGCTCGCCGACATGCCGTTCGTGACCGCCGCGATGCTGCGGGAGCTCGTGTCGCGTTGGCGCGGCGAGCCGCTCGTGGTCTCGCTCTTCGGAGATGTGGTCGCCCCGCCCATCCTCTACGCGCGCCCTCTCTTCCCGGAGCTGTGCGCGCTGGATGGCGATGGCTGCGGGAAGCGCGTGATCAAGCAGCACCGCGCGCAGGCCGCGGAGGTGCGCTGGCCCAAATCCGCGCTGCAGGATCTCGACGTCCCCGGGGACCTGGAACGCGTCCTCAAATTGTGCGCGCAGCCATCCGCAATTGCTCACGAAACCATGCGTGCGCGGGCTCCGCGGTGAGCCGCGGGTGCCACGCCATCAAATACGAAAAGCCCTTGATCTCGCGGGGAGGCTCGACCAAACGCACGCCGGCGAACGACGTCGTAATCCTCGCCAATCTGCGGGGCAGCGTGAGGACCAGGTCGGTGCGAGCAATGGCGAGGATTGTCGGCACAAAGAATGGGATACGTACGGCGGCGCGCCGTTTCAAGCCAAGCTCCGCCAGAGGCCGATCGACCGGAGTTTGTTGACCGTCCCATGTTTCAACCACCGCGTGGGGAAGGTCGAGATACTGTTTCAGCGTGAAGCGGCGCCGGCCAACTCGTTGAGCGGAGCCGACGAGACAAACGAAATCTTCTTGATAGAGCACTTCCGCCTGGAGGGCGGAGGGTGCCACTTCCGCACTGAGCGCCAGGTCGAGTCTTCCAGCGGCCACGTCCTCATAGCCTCGGCCATGCCAGGCGGAAACTTCCACCGTCACGTTGGCCGCCGCTCTCCTGACGCGCTGCAAAAGTGGAGGCATCAAGACCGCGGAGGCGTGATCGGTCAAGGCGACGCGAAATCGCTCTTGGCTGAGCGCCGGCTCGAAGTGTTCGCCGCGGACCATTGCTTCCAGCCGAGGCATCAGCGACTCCAGCTCCCTTAGGATGCCCTCTCCTCGGACCGTACGCTCGTAGGCCCGCCCACTGCGGACCAGCAGGGCATCTCCAAACTGGTCACGCAGCCGTTCGAGTGCGCGGCTCATGGCCGGTTGGCTCAAGAAGCACCGTTTCCCCGCCCGCGTGACGTGACGCTCCTCCAACAACGCGCGCAGGGCGTGGAGCAAGTTGAGGTCGACATTTCTAAAATTCATATCACGCATGATTGCCATTCTAACAATGCATTGGACAAATGAAAGGTACGCCGTGACTAACCCCCCAACCCTCGTAAAGGAGATCATCCCATGACAGCAGCAGCAGCAAAGAGTGCCATTGTTACCGGCGCCTCCGGCGGCATCGGACGCGCCGTCGCCACCAGGTTAGCCAAAGACGGCTTCTCCGTGGCCGTCCATTACGCCGGCAATGCCGGCAAAGCGCAGGAGGTCGTCGCCGCGATCGAAGCGGACGGCGGGCGAGCGATTGCCGTCCGAGCGGATGTGGCGGATGCCAAAGACGTCGAACGCCTTTTCAAGGAAACGTTGAATGCCTTTGGCAAGATCGATGTCGTGGTGAACTGCGCGGGCATCATGCCGCTTACGCCGATCGCGGAAGGTGACACCGAAGTTTTTGATAAAGTGATCGCCGCGAATCTGCGCGGCACGTTTCTCGTTCTGAGCCAGGCGGCGCGGCAGGTTTCCTCTGGGGGACGGATCATCGCTTTCTCCAGCAGCGTTGTCGCTATGTCGTTCCCCACTTACGGACCTTATATTGCTTCGAAGGCTGGCGTTGAGGGTCTGGTCCGCGTCTTGGCGAACGAATTGCGGGGCCACAACATCACCGTGAACGCCGTTGCCCCCGGTCCGGTTGCGACCGACCTTTTCCTCAAAGGCAAGTCTGACGCGCAGATCGAACACCTGAGCAAGATTCCACCACTCGAACGCTTGGGCCAGCCGGATGACATTGCGAGCGCGGTGTCCTTTCTTGCCGGTCCCGGCGGCTGGGTCAACGCCCAGGTGCTGCGCGCAAATGGTGGCTTCGCGTAACGCAACTCAACAACCCAACTGAAAATGGAGATGTGTCATGAAACAAGTCATTGTCATCACAGGTGCTTCGAGTGGCTTCGGCGCTCTTGCTTCACGTGCCCTGGCTCGCGCAGGGCACACCGTCTATGCGACCATGCGCGAAACAACCGGCCGCAATGCGCCACAGGTCGAAGAAGTGGAAAAGTACGCGGCTGAACACGGCGTCGATCTCCGTGCGCTCGAGCTGGATGTCACGTCTCAGCAATCCTGTGACGCGGCGATCCAGAAGATTCTCTCCGAGAAGCGGGCCCTGGACGTAGTCATTCACAACGCGGGCCACATGGTCTTCGGACCCGCCGAGGCCTTCACCCCGGAGCAGCTCGCCGAGCTCTATGACATCAACGTCCTCAGCACCCAACGCGTCAACCGCGCCGCCCTGCCGCAGCTGCGTAAGCGGGGCCAAGCCCTGGTGATCTGGATTTCCAGCAGCACCACGCGCGGCGGCACACCGCCCTATCTTGCTCCCTATTTCGCCGCCAAGGCTGCGATGGATTCGCTGGCACTCACCTACGCAGGCGAGTTGGCTCGCTGGGGAATCGAGACAACCATCGTCGTGCCGGGGGCGTTCACTTCGGGCACGAATCATTTCAAACACGCCGGTTTACCGAATGACAAGCAACGCGCCGCCGAATACGAATCCGGTCCGTACGCAGGCCTTGAGGCAGAAATCATGAAGGGGTTCGCCGCGCTGGAGCCGCCAGAGGCTGATGTCGGTGCAGTCGCCGAGGCGATCGTCAAAGTTGTCGACACGCCGTTCGGCAAGCGGCCCTTCCGAGTCCACATTGATCCCTCCCAAGATGGGGCAGAGGTCGTGAACGGAGTCGCCGATCGCGTCCGGGCCGAGCTTTTGCGTCGAATCGGCTTGGCCGACCTGCTCAAGCCGCGGCAGCGCGCGTAGCAGAAGCACGCCGACGACTTCGTGTTCATCTATAACGATGGGAAGGTCGAGAACAAAAGTCAGTTCATCGAGCCGATCAAGTCGGAGCGACGCAAGTATCCGGCGCTTTGCCGTGACGATGTGGCCATCCGCGTTTATGGCGACCTCGCGGTATTGACCGCCCGCGCCAGCAGAACCGTGGTCAGTGGAGGGAAATCGCGGACCGATCGGGTCCGAGCGCTGGATGTTTACGCGAAACGCAAGGGCCGATGACAGCTCGTCTCATTGCAGACCACGCGGATTACACAATGATCGGGTTCTCTCATCCGTCGAAATCACGGAAGGCAAAACCGCAACTGATGCCAATCGCGACGGGTTGGCCGCGTCGAGGGCCAGAAGGCAAAGCCGTGCGGGCGGCCCTACCGAGTCCACATAAGAGCGCGTACGCTTCGGATTGGTCAAGGTACGAAGCGCGTCACCGATGCGAGGCTGCGCTCCAGATCGGGCTGACGCGTGAGTAGCGGCACCGTTTGGTTGCGGAGCCAGAGTGGGAGGAGGTTCAAGTAGAAGGGGCTGGACGGCAGGGCGCTGACACCGCCGGGCCAGACCGACTCCGCGCGCAGCGCCCCTGCAGCGAGGCTGACCACCAGTCGGTTCGAGGGGCCGCTTCCGAACATGAACGAGTTGACCGAGTCGGCGCGCGGGTCGTGCGCGGAGGCGTCGACGACACCGAACCCGCCTTGTTTTGGGATGCCGAGCAGCGGCGCGATCGGGTGGGGGAAAAGCCCGAACGCCGGTGGCACGCTAAAGAGCCCGTCCATCGGGTGCGCGAAGACGATCCGGTGCAGCTTGCCCCAGCGATAATCATTCTGG